>Ga0364881_10392_pt1 | contig 25777 bp, 28 predicted proteins | sample ExccelJu500001D4_5_FD_206923 | JGI IMG/M metagenome (GOLD analysis project Ga0364881, IMG submission 206923) | Enriched cells from Trout Bog Lake Hypolimnion, Wisconsin, USA - BchlTB.July30.5000.01.D4 | ecosystem: Environmental > Aquatic > Freshwater > Lake > Hypolimnion/Profundal zone | place...
TAAAACAAGCTTAATTCTTTGCAGCCTAAATTTGAATCCGCGTGTTGGCGAAAGCTTAATAAACATCCATTCTTAGTGGCGCATGATTCACGCATTTCTGAAGCTTTAACACATCTCTTTTTCGCATCACATTTAAACACCATACTGAATTACAATTGAGGCATTACCTTTATGCGGTCAATTTTATTTTAATCAAAGGCTTTAAAATGATTAAAAGATTAATCACTCTAGTAGTTTCGATTGCAATATCAAATTCAGTATATGCAGATGAAAAGCTGATTGTATTTGCAGCAGCGAGCTTAACAAATGCATTGACCGAAATTGATACCCAATACGAAAAAGACACTGGCATAAAAATTGTTCATTCATTCGCTGCATCATCAGCACTAGCGAAGCAAATTGAAAGTGGTGCTCCAGCAGATATTTTCATCTCTGCTGACTTGAAGTGGATGAATTATCTGGAAGATAAATCATTCATCAATAAAGCTTCACGCAAAAACCTTTTGGGTAACGATTTGGTCTTAATTACACCTAAAGGCAAACCTATAGAAGTTAAATTTGATAAAAGTTTTGATTTCTCTAAAACCTTTGAGGGACGTTTATGTACTGGAGATATTGATTCAGTGCCCGCAGGCATTTATGCGAAAGAAGCACTTACAAATCTAGGCTGGTGGAATAACATCAAATCTAGAATCGTAGGAACACAAGATGTTAGAGGAGCATTAGCTTTCGTAGAGCGTGGGGAATGTAATGTTGGTATTGTTTACGAAACAGATGCGAAAATCTCTAGTAATATAGATATGGTGGCTGTGTTTCCAGATTCCACACACAGCCCAGTTTTATATCCAATAGCCATGATTGCTAGCTCTAAAAAGAATACGAATTCTTATTTAACGTACCTACAAAAAACTGAAGTGCTTGGTGTGTTCAAGAAATATGGATTTAACATTTACCCTAAACAATAAGGCTTTCGATTGATTGATAGTGCTTTTTTTGTTTTAACTAGTGCTGAAATTGAAGCATTAACACTTTCCGTTAAAGTGGCAGCATTTTGCACTTTTTTGATTTGTATTCCAGCGATTGCTGTCGCCTGGCTATTAGCCAAAAAAGATTTTTTTGGCAAGTCTATTTTGGATGGTTTAGTCCATATTCCTTTGATTCTCCCCCCTGTTGTCCCTGGTTTTCTACTATTACTCTTGTTTGGCAATCAAGGTTTAATTGGAAAGTGGTTACATGAAACATTTGGCATTACGATTGCCTTTACATGGTTTGGTGCTGTCATTGCTTCTGCCGTTATGGCTTTTCCACTGATGGTTCGCTCCACCAGATTGGCGATTTCACAAGTAGATAAGAAGCTGGAAGTAGCGGCACAATCATTAGGCGCTAGCCGTTTAAGAGTATTTTTCAGCATCACTCTGCCTCTATCAATGTCTGGCGTGCTGACAGGTTTAATTTTGGCTTTCAGTCGAAGTTTGGGAGAGTTTGGCGCTACCATTACATTCGTTGGCAACATAGAAGGTGAAACAAGAACCCTGCCACTTGCTATTTATACCTTTACGCAAATGCCAAATGGCGATATTGCAGCTATTCGTTTAGTAATAATAAGTCTGCTAATTGCATTAAGCGCCCTAATAATTAGTAATTTATTAGAACGTAAAATGGCTAAAAAGATGGGGCATATTTAACATGCTTCAATTCAATTTAATACTTCGTAGAGATAATTTTTCCTTGAATGTTAATCAAAACATTCAAAATTCCGTCACAGGACTATTTGGTCCCTCGGGTTCAGGAAAAAGTACTTTATTGGGATTGATTTCTGGCTTCCTTAAGCCAGACTCAGGACGCTTGATATTAGATGGGGTCACTTTATTTGATAGCGAAAATAGCATTAATATAGCGCCGCATCTAAGGCGAATTGGTATGCTATTTCAAGATGGAAGACTGTTTCCTCATCTCAACATAAAAAGTAATTTAACCTATGGCTTCAATCTAATTCCCATAGCAAATCGTGCAATTGAATTTGATCTTGTTATAGAGATGCTTGAATTGAAAAGTTTGTTGAAAAGACATCCCTATGAGTTATCCGGAGGCGAAGTTCAAAGAGTCGCTTTAGGTAGAGCATTGTTAATGTCACCAAAACTATTGTTGCTAGATGAGCCTTTATCTTCTTTAGATGAAAAGTTAAAAAAACAAATTCTACCGTTTCTAAAACTTATTACAGAGCATGTTGATATACCGATGCTTTACGTGAGTCACGATTTAGATGAAATAGACTATTTAACGACATCAATTATGCATATTAATAATGGGCAAATAGGTAGCTAACTTTTGAATTGGAGGGTGTCCTGAATTTTGTGTAAACGTCGGTTAATTACTGCTGAGGCATCCTCTCCTCAAACTGAATGGTAAACCTATTTAATGCAGGTTTCCAATCACGCAGTGGCATTGTCCATTTCTTGCTGATATTCATCAGTGCCAAATAGAACAATTTCATCAGCGCCTCGTCATTGGGAAATGAGCCGCGATTCTTAGTGACTTTACGTAAACTCATGTTCACTGACTCAATGGCGTTCGTGGTGTAAATGATGCGACGTATCTCTGGTGGGTAATCAAAGAATGGACTAATACGTGCCCAATTATTTCGCCAAGATACCGCAATTGGCGGATAGGCGTCTTCCCATTTCACTTCAAACTCGGTCAGATATTGCTCAGCTTCATCGGTCGTGGCTGCCGTATAAATACGTTTCAAATCCGTTGCGACTAAATCTCGTTTATTCCATCCCACATAGTTCAGGCTATTACGTACCATATGCACAATACAAAGCTGCACAGCCGCTTTGGGATAGACAGCCTCAATGGCTTCAGGAAACCCTTTTAAGCCATCTACACAAGCGATAAAGATGTCTTGCACGCCTCGGTTCTTGAGTTCGGTCACGACGCCAAGCCAGAATTTAGCCCCTTCCGTCTGTGCAATCCATAAGCCTAATACTTCTTTCTGACCTTCCATGTTGATGCCAATCGCTAGATATACTGCTTTAGCACGAACGGCGCCCGCATCTCTGACTTTGACATGAATACAATCAAGATAAACCACAGGGTACACAGCATCTAGTGGTCTTGATTGCCACTGCGTCACTTCTTCACTGACGGCATCGGTGACAGATGAAATGAGGGTTGGTGAAACTTCTGTACCGTACATATCAGTCAGATGGGATTGAATCTCTCGTACTGTCATCCCTCTTGAGTACAGTGAGATAATCTTGTCATCAAAACCTGTCCAGCGGGTTTGATGCTTAGGAATCAATTGAGGCTCAAAGCTGCCTTCACGGTCACGAGGGATTTCAATGGGTAGTTCACCAAACTCGCCTTTAAGGGTCTTACGACTCTTGCCGTTGCGGGCATTGCCGCTACTATTGGTGACAGGTTCGTGCTTATCATGACCAAGGTGTTCAGTCATTTCAGCTTGTAAGGCACGTTCAATGAGGGCTTTGGTGAGTTGTTTGAGAAGACCGTTCTCACCGATGAGGTCTTCAGGCTTTTGATAATTCGATAGCAGGCTATCGATTAAATCGTTGGGTAAAGCTTTTTGTGTCGTCATTTTTATTCCATTTCTGAAAAACGCAGTTTCCTGCAAAATGACGTTTACACAAAATTATTTACACCCTCTTGAATTGGGCATATTTAAATTTACTTCTACACGTATTCAATTCTGTAAGATCATATCAATATTGTTTAAAACAAAAAATCAAACTGTTGATTCAGTAGTTTCTAAAGTTCCTGAAGTTCTGATTTTGATTTACAGTCAAGACTGATCAAGGCCTCATTATTGTATGAGCCTTTTTAGCTCTGGAATTTCTAGAATTTTTACTGCTTAATTTCACGTCCGTTAATGTAAGTGGTTTTATATTTTAGGCTTCCATCCTTATTCCATGCAATCTCTGAACCTTCCTTTTTTCCATCAATAAAATTGCTTTGCACACGCATTTGTCCATTTTCATACCACTGGGTAAAACTTCCATGTTCAACTCCGCTTTTATAATTTGCCTCCAACTTTAGCTGACCATTTTCATACCACTGCCTCCAAACTCCATCCTCTTTATCATCTACATATGAAGTTTGAATATATAATCCTCCACTGGGATACCAAAAAGTTTCAAATCCCTGCCTTCTTCCTTTTTCTATGTGCACCTCATACTTGAGCTTGCCATCTGCATAGTGCTCCTGTTGGACACCACTAAAATTTTCATCAAATGTTGTTTGTGCAAGCGCCGTTGCAATAAATATCGAATAAGCCAAGAAAAATAATATTAGGTTGAGTCTTTTCATAGAGAAACATATTTATTTAGGGTTCAGTTTGGACACCTAAAAGCTTCTTTTGTTCTTAGTGCTCGAATAATTCATTAGCAATAAATAACCTCCTACCGCTTAAATGCTATCACCATCAACCCACCGGCAACTAAGAAGATTCCAAAGCAGTCCTTGAGTATTGGCTTCTCGCCTAAAAATATAAATGCCAAAACAGCAACTATCACAATACTAAATTTATCGACAACAAGCACTTTTGACGCTTCTCCAATTTGCAGCGCTCGATAAAAGCAAACCCATGATGCTCCTGTGGCGAAGCCTGACAAACAAAGAAAAAACCAATTGTATTTACTTAGATGAAAAAGGTTTGCCCACTTACCAGTAAAATTTACAAAAATCGTTAAAAGCAACAATACGATTACAGTCCTAATTAGTGTAGCAAAATCAGAGTCAACACCTTGAATACCAACTTTAGCAAATATAGTGGTCATCGCTGCAAATAGTGCTGATAAAAATGCCCAAAATATCCATGACGATGTAGTCATTATTCAACCTCCACCATAACCTCGTTACGCCTTAAAAAGGGCAATGTCCAAGGCGGGTTGTATCTAGCGAGCTCCGGATTACCAAGCATCTTTAGTTTTTTATTCACTATCCATGCTTTGAGTTCATAGGACTTTTTCAACATCTTCTTCTCATCGACCAATCCCGAAAAGCGAATCACTGCAAACTTCTGCTCAGTAGTTTTTTTGATACTAACTAAAGGGTTGTTGGGTCTTGGTAAAGTCTCTAAGCTATATTGACTTGGCATTACAAAATAAACCGCCCATCCATGATTTTCTTGTTGAACACCAACGGGCGCAGTCATTTTGATTTTTTCTGCAAGAGGCTCAACAGAGACTTGCGAAGTTAGGCCTATCTTTCCAGCCTTACTAGATTGCACTGTATTATTGCCAAAAATGAAGTCTGCAATCAGCCTAAACCCTTTACTGGAAGCCTCTCGCATACTTCCCCTCACCACAACCTTAGCAATAATTCTAGGCGCATAAGTCCGCAGCTCAAAGACTTGGTCTTTTTCAATCAGCGTGAATTTTGGTTCTTCAATAGCCATAACAGTATTGGAAGTATGAATAAATACAAAGTCCATATTATCACCGCTGCTAGAGAAAATTCATTAAAGCTGTACTTTAGATCTCTTGCCATGCTGCTTATCATAGATTAAATAATCAATTTCGCAGTCTCACAATAATGATTTAACGGGTATATAGTTATAAATAAAATCAACGATTAGGCGGATTGACATGAGAACACAAAGTCTTTTTCATTTCACTAAAAAGTTAGACACGCTATTTTCCATTCTTGAGAATGGCTTTTGGCCGCAATATTCTTTTGAAGACATCCATTGGGTAAGTGATACGGATTTTTATGGCAATGCTATGGTTTGTTTTTGTGATATTTCGCTATCAAAATTAGATAAACATACGGCATTTTACGGTCGTTATGGCATAGGGATGAAAAGAGATTGGGGAATCAAAAAAGGACTTAATCCTTTATTATATATCTCTGAAAAATCCTTGTTGTCGACCTCTTTAAAAGGACTATTTTCCAATCCTAACGACCACAGAAATACTAAATTCTATGTCATGACTTCTCTTGCTTTTACTAAACCTCTTAAGGGAAAAATGAAGGTTGGAACTAAAGTTTTAGATAAAGATTTTTACGAGGAATGTGAATGGAGATATGTTGATACCTCCCATGGTGGTGTTTTACATGATGATGGAAATGTCAAAGGCATTGAACGAAACAATCTACTTTGCAGAGCTAATCCTTTGAAATTTAAACCATGCGATATTAGATATCTACTTGTAGAATCTGAAAGTGATTTAACTAAATTGGTAGACTTTATTTATACTAAAATGAACCACTTTTCTACAGACGATCTGAAGTTACTGACAACTAAAATTATTCTGCTCAAAGATCTGAAAGAGGATATGTAAACAAATCTGTAATAAAAACATCAAACTTGTTGTATAAGCCTTTCAATTTCTTTGCTTCGTTAATAATCGGAATAAATACCCATTGTTGTCATATAATTCATTTCTTAAATATTTTGCATCACTTTAAATAAAGAGGCAGTTTAATGGCTAATTTCAAGCAGATTTATCAAAAGTTCTTAAATCTAGCAAACGCAGTTGAAGAGCTCTCAGAGTTCCCAGCGCTGGATCCTGTTGAGCAAAAAATGCTAGCATTGCTAAGCAAATATTGGTCTGAAAAACAAAAAATTACTGTGGTTGAGGCAATGCATATAACAACCGAAATATCTACTTCGACAATTTTTCGTTACCTTAAAAAATTACGCCAAAAAGGCTACATTGAGCTAGTAGTTGATGAGCTAGATAACCGCGTGAAATATGTTTCAGCTACTGCACAGACTGATAGCTATTTCAACAAAATGGGAAAACTCATGTTGAAAGCTGCTGGTTAAAAATAATTAGTCATTTAATCTGCTTTTGTTAAACAACACTAAAAATGTATTCCTATGTATCGCCGGCGTAGCGATCACTTGGGTATTATTTTTTAAACTTAATGCATTTATTTTTGCATCTTTTGAAAAATCGCCATTTATCAATCTGGTTTTTATTCCTGCCGGGGTACGATTGGTCTCTGTCCTCTTGTTTGACGAACTTGCTGTGATCGGCTTATTTTTGGGAGCACTGATTACAAGCCCAAGCTTTTTAACAAATTGCAATCAAGCTGTTTTGATTAGTTTAGTTTCGGCACTCAATCCATACTTGGCCGTACACGTTACGAGGCGACTATTAAAAATAGACCATTTACTCAATGAACTTCATGCAAAAGAACTACTTTTGATAGGTTTATTTTCTGCATTATTTAACTGCTTAAGTCATCATTTCTATTTTAACTGGGCGAAAATCAAAGCCCCATGGGACGACTGCATAAATATGTTTATTGGTGATGTATTCGGCATCGGCATAATGCTCACTCTATTTGTTGTTACTTTAAAACTCATTAGAAAGCTCACTACATTACAAAGTAAAGCTACAATAAAAAATCATGAAAAAATATTATGATATTGAAGCTAGCGATCTATATTCGCTAATCGCAACTCAAAAAATTTACCTTATTGATGTTCGTAATGAGGATGAAGTGTTGCGAGGCATTATTCCTAACGCTCTTTACATTACCCTATCATCTATCCCTTCAGTCGACTTATCAAAGTTAGAAAACCAAACCTTGGTATTTTATTGCCACGCAGGTGTCCGTTCAGCACAAGCCGCAGCATTTGTTGCAGATCAAATTGAAGCCAATATTTATAATTTACGCGGTGGCATTCTAGCTTGGACGAATGCAGGGTTTGGTTTGACAGAGTTTAAATAAAAATAAACCATGAAATTTCACCAAGAACTTAATACTCGCGGACTTAAATGCCCGCTACCCATTTTACGTTGTAAAAAGGCACTTTCTGAATTAGAGGCAGGTCAAGTACTTAAAGCGTATGCGACTGACCCAGGTGCAGTAAAAGACTTCCAAGCATTTTGTAAACAAACTGGGCATGTGATGCTTTCTGTAGAAGAAACAAAAGAAGCAGATACGCCTGTATATGTTTTCCACATACAAAAAAAAACCGCCTAGGATTTCTCTGAGCGGTTTTTTATTTTGCTTAAAATCTTATTTATTTAATTTTGCCAATTGGGCGTTAAGTTTATCTAAATTTGCTGTAAATTCTGCAACACGGGCTTTTTCTTGCTCCACCACCTCCACTGGAGCGCGTGCAACAAAACTTTCATTAGTTAACTTACCATTTGCTTTCGCAATCTCTCCTGATAGGCGAGCAATTTCTTTACCTAGGCGCACTCTTTCAGCTTCAACATCAATCTCAATTTTTAACATGAGTTTAAAATTACCAGCCAATGCCACCGGCGCGTCGGCCTCCGGTAAATCCACCACAATTTCTATGTCTGCCAACTTTGCTAAGGCTTTTAAATGGGGAGCGTAGGCTTGTAACTTCGTCACATCTCCAGCCGCAATTAAAGGCACTTTTGTTGCAGGAGAAACATTCATCTCACCACGCAAACTTCGACATGCATCAACAGACTCTTTTAGCAACGCTATCCAAGCCTCTGCAGCCTCATCGATTTTTTCCGGCTGCGCTTTAGGATACGCTTCCAGCATAATGCTTGGTCCTGTTCGGCCACTCATCTTGCCGATCGTTTGCCAAATTTCCTCCGTGATAAATGGCATGACTGGGTGTGCCAAGCGAAGAATCGTTTCTAAAACGCGCAATAATGTACGGCGAGTTGCTCGCTTTTCAGCGTCTGAACCTTGCTGAATTTGCACTTTTGCAAGTTCCAAATACCAATCGCAATATTCATCCCAAACAAACTTATAAATACTCTGCGCAACATTATCAAAACGGTAATCTGCAAACCCTTTTTCAATATCAGCTTCTACCCGTTGCAATAAACTCACAACCCAACGATCAGCTTGTGAGAAAGTCAAATAACCATCTGGTTGTGTACTGCATTGCTCGAGGCCACAATCTTGACCTTCAGTATTCATAAGTACGAAGCGCGTTGCATTCCATAATTTATTGCAGAAATTACGGTAACCTTCACAACGTTGCATATCAAATTTGATATCACGCCCGGGACTTGCAAGGCTTGCAAAAGTAAAGCGCAGAGCATCTGTACCAAACGCTGAAATACCTTCTGGAAACTCTTTACGCGTTTTCTTTTCAATACTTTCAGCTTGCCTAGGATTCATCAAGCCTGTGGTCCGCTTTTTAAGCAAGTCCTCAAGTGAAATACCATCGATTAAATCAATTGGGTCAAGCACGTTACCTTTAGATTTTGACATTTTTTGACCTTCCGCATCGCGGATTAAGCCGTGCACATAAACGTCTTTAAAGGGAATCTTGCCAGTGATGTGTTTGGTCATGATGACCATACGAGCAACCCAAAAGAAAATAATATCGAAGCCAGTCACCAATACAGATGATGGCAAATATTGCTGCAAGGCAATATTTGCTGCATCCGTCTCCTCGTCGCCAGTCCAATCTAAAGTAGAGAATGGCCAAAGTGCTGAAGAATACCAAGTGTCAAGCACGTCGTCGTCGCGTTTTAAACGACCTGTGTAACCATCTTTAGAAGCTAATGACTTTGCTTCAGATTCATCATGGGCAACGTATACTTTTCCATCATCGCTATACCAAGCAGGGATTTGATGGCCCCACCATAATTGGCGAGAAATACACCAATCTTGAATATTATTGAGCCATTGATAATAGGTATTTACCCAGTTTTCTGGATAAAACTTAATTTCACCAGAAGCAACAACATCAATCGCTTTTTGAGTAATACTCTTACCATCTGCTCCTGGCTTACTCATCGCGACAAACCATTGGTCAGTGAGCATAGGTTCAATTACAACACCTGTGCGATCACCTCTTGGCACTTTAAGCTTATGCTTATCAATCTTAACTAAATAACCTCGTGCCTCTAGATCTATAACTATTTGTTTACGGGCAGCAAAACGCTCTAAACCTTGATATTGCTTAGGTGCAGCTTCGTTCACAAAGCCTTCTAGATTTAAAATGCCAATCATTGGCAATCCATGACGTTGACCAACCGCATAATCATTAAAATCATGCGCTGGGGTTACTTTAACAACACCTGTACCAAATTCTCTATCTACATAATCATCAGCAATAATTGGAATTTCACGGTCACATAAAGGTAGGTTTACTTGCTGACCGATAAGATGCTTGTAACGCTCATCTTCAGGATGAACCATGACAGCGACGTCACCAAGCATTGTTTCTGGACGTGTTGTTGCAACTGTTAATTGACCGGAGCCATCCGCCAATGGATAGTTGATATGCCACATTGACCCGTCTTCTTCTTCAGAAATAACTTCCAAATCAGAAACGGCTGTTCCGAGCTTAGGGTCCCAATTCACGAGGCGTTTACCTCGGTAAATTAAACCTTCGTTATATAAACGGACAAAGCTTTCCGTGACCACTTTATTAAGGCCAGCATCCATCGTGAACCGCTCACGCGACCAATCTGGCGATGTACCTAAACGACGCATTTGCTTAGTGATTGTGCCGCCAGAGTACTCTTTCCATTCCCAAACTTTTTCTAGAAATTTTTCACGCCCTAAATCATGGCGACTCACACCTTGGGCATCTAATTGCCGCTCAACAACGATTTGGGTGGCTATTCCTGCATGATCAGTACCTGGTTGCCAAAGCGTATTATCTCCTCGCATACGATGATAACGCGTCAAAGCATCCATAATGGTTTGATTAAACCCATGGCCCATGTGCAGCGTACCAGTCACATTGGGTGGAGGAAGCAATATACAGAAATTCTCTTGCTTTGTAGTATCTAAACCAGCAGCGTAATAACCTTTTCTTTCCCAAAATTCATACCACTTATTTTCAAGAGTTTTGGGATCAAAAGACTTTGCAAGTTCGTCACTTGCCGCCATATTATTTTGTTGTGTGTCTTTATTCATAGTTTGATTTTATCATAAGGCCATTGCTGAGCCATATGAGCTTGAGAGGCCTAATCAAAAATTAGGTGGATGTTTAGTACCACAGATTAGACATTGAGGATCTTTAGCCAGCTTAATTGTGCGCCACTCCATTGTAAGCACATCCAGCAAAAGCAGTCGCCCTTCTAGCGTAGTGCCGATATTCATTAATAGCTTCATGGCTTCAGCTGCTTGCGCTGTACCTATCATTCCCACCAGCGGAGCAAACACGCCATTTTCAGCACAGCGCATTTCTACTTCTGTTCCGTCGTCAGGAAATAAACAATGATAACAAGGTGTTGCGTCGCGTCTAAAATCAAATACTGTGATTTGACCTTCAAAACCAATCGCAGCTCCTGATACTAAAGGCGTTTTGTATTGATAGCAAAGTCTATTAAGTGTGTAGCGAGTCAAAAAATTATCTGAGCAATCAAGTACTACGTCCGCATCTTTAATCAAAGAAGCCATACCTTGCTCCGTCGACTTCTCTTGTACAGTATGAACAACAACTTCTGGGTTAATTGCATGAATAGTTTGCTGTGCGGAAAAAGCTTTATTAAGACCTACTGAAGCTGTGGTATGGATGATTTGACGTTGCAAGTTTGTTAAATCTACTTCATCAAAATCACAAATTGTTAGCGTTTCAACGCCACCGGCAGCAATATATAAAGCAGCTGGCGAACCAAGTCCGCCAGCACCCACTATCAGCGCGTGGCTTTGCGTTAGAGCCTCTTGACCCTCATAAGCTATAGAAGGAAGGAGTATGTGGCGACTATAGCGGAGAAGTTGATTGTCGTTCATTTATAGCAGTTTACCAACACTCAACATATGATTCACGAAAAGATTAATCGACTTGATCATTTACTTTTGAAAAAAGACGAATGAGTTCAGCAATATCCCACTCACAGCCGCCGCAACCAGAAACTGCGCCCGTTTTACGAGAAATGATATCGATATCAAAACCCTGCGAAATTAAACTTTGAACTTTAGCCTTAGTCGTCCCGCTACAAGCGCAGATAATTTCCTCAACCGCCTTGATGCTCTTTGTATTCATTTAGGTTTAATAGTTTTGAAAATACATTAACTGGCCATGCCCTAAAGTTTGGCTACCATTTCTTATAGAAGAATTTAATTTAGCCTAGACTTTGAGATCTAAGATTTTTAATCTTACGATTCTCAAAAGCGCGCAAACCGATAAAGGTTAGGATCCCAATGATAATCATGACCACAATAAAACTCCCATAAGCGATAGGCCATGGGATGCCTTTCGTCATCATTGAGAACTCTGACATACCGCCAATACCAGCTAATATATTCACTGGCATAAAAACCACACTAATAATAGTCAAACGTTTTAGATCAATATTTTGATTAACGTTCAAGAAACCAACCGTTGCATCCATCTGGAAGTTGATTTTATTAAACAGGAAGGAAGTATGACCATCAAGTGATTCGATATCTCGCAGAATCTCACGGACATCGTTGTGCTGATCACTCGATAGCAATCTACCTCGCATCAAGAATGACAAAGCATTTCGAGTATCCAAAACATTGCGTCTAATCCTACCATTTAAGTCCTCTTCTTCAGAAATGGCAGTCAGTATTTTAGCCGCTTGATCATTGGTAATATGGGACTTAAATACTTGTTTTCCGACCTTTTCAAGATTGGAGTAAATATCTTCTAGAGCATTTGCAGAGTACTCAACGTCAGCCGCATATAGGTCAAGCAGCACATCTTTGGCTTCCGAAACATAACCTGCTTGGGCTCTTGCGCGAAGTCGTTGGAGCCTGAAAACAGGTAACTCTTCATTTCTCACGGAGAATAATGTATTGCCATTAAGGACAAATGCTACCGTAATATTTCTAGACTCATCACTACGATCTAGCAAGAAATCAGAGTGCAAATGTACTTCACCATTATCCTCGAGATAAAAACGAGCACTTGTTTCTAAGTCTGTTAAATCTTTTGGGTTGGGGATTTGTACGCCAAAAACCTCTCTTGCCCATTCCAATTGTTCATCTTCAGGCGTAACTAAATCCACCCAAATTGGCTTAGCCTTCGCCAAGTCCTCTCGACTATAAATAGGAATTTGACGTAGACGACCTTCATGCAAATCAAACACTCTAAGCACAGTACTCTGAACTGGTGGCTTGGACTCGGTAACAAGCTCGACACGCACATCATCTGAAACGTCTAATAAAACTTCATCTCGCCGATGATCAACGACCAACTCCCAAACCATGTTTCTTTCGTTTTCAGATAGTGCTTCAAGCGCATCCGCAACTTCCTTATTTGAAAGTTTGCCAATAAACCTTTGCAAATCAACTTCATTTTGCTTATGAATAATAGACTCAACCAACTCCTGACGAGGCATATCTTGTCGGTGAACCAATCCTTCAACCAACTTTTGACGGGCAAGTAAATCCCTTATCACCACCAATTGATTTTCTGTTTGATTTTTATCAGTCATTTTTTATTTTTCGCTTAAAGGATTCATCGCTTTATCGCTATTGTAAATCTTTGAAGTTAAAAACAGGGGGTTGTTTAGATACTATTAAAAAAATAGTTGGAAGACAATCTAATAATTAATGACAATAAAGTCACTTCACTGTTAGAAAAAAGACTCCTTGAATGAGAAGAAAAAAGCGGGGGCAAGCCCTACTGTTTGAATTTTGGGTGGAAAATCGCTGACCTATTTCACTGTAATGAAAACCTTATACTCTCTCTCTGTGCCATTAATTAATGAGCTAAAAACAAGATTATCTGCCCCTGTAAATCCTGAATCAGGAGTGTATGTGACTATTTGATTTTCGTACTTTTTCTTATTGCATGGAGGTGTCTTAAGCAAAATATCAGTATGTTTAATTTCAATTGAACCATGTACTGGTTGTTGTGAGATATGAATTACCGGAGATTTATCTGCAGGCTCACAATCAAATTTATGTGTCTCAATTGAAGCTAGGAACACTTTCTCATTTACCGAAATTGTTTTTTCAAGCACAAGTGGTTTATCGAAATTTGACGGTGGAGGACTCATAGGCACATTGAATCGTTGAGTTTGAGCAGGAGGTGGAACAACAACAATATTTTGAGAGCACCCAAATAGAAATATATCCAATAAAGTAGCAAAAATAAAACATATTACTTTTCTATTCATCTATTTATATACCTTCTATTATCGTTAAATCATATTAAATACATACACTTAGAAAACTACATGAAGATACTTAATAGATTATTCATCCTCTAATCAAGAATCAGATAATGTATTGGATTTACAAAGGTTTTTAGACGTCCAACGAACTATAAAGCTAGTTAACTCTTTGCTAACTAAGCCTTAGCGTTCTTTATGATGAGCTACATCTAAAAGCAAAATTAAGCTTGGGCACTAAATTTCATTGCAAAAAAACAGTAACAGTCAACTTCTTCATTCTTGTGAGAATAGGATAAAAAAGCAAAAAATATTGTTAAATTTTGCTAAATAAAATTTATCTAACACATTAAGAATTTAGACTTAAAAAACTTCCGAATAATGTACATAATAATTCTTCAATATTTCAAAGGAAGAACATATTTATTTCAGATATTGGAAATAGTGTTTAACCTTAGTTTACCTTTGAGTTTTTTTATTTATAAAGAAGCAACAAGCGACATTAAGCCCGCAGAAGCCGAAGGCTGACAATTACATGAGATTTTATTGGGATGAAATTGGGGTGGCTGATGGGGCTCGAACCCACGACAACTGGAATCACAATCCAGGGCTCTACCAACTGAGCTACAGCCACCATAAAGCTGGATTTGTATGGCCTGCCCGACAGGAATCGAACCTGTAACCCCCAGCTTAGAAGGCTGGTGCTCTATCCGGTTGAGCTACGGGCAGATTGTCGGACAATCTTAATACAAATTATTGGGACAAAAACTGGTCGGGGTGGAGAGATTTGAACTCCCGACATCCTGCTCCCAAAGCAGGCGCGCTACCAGGCTACGCTACACCCCGAGGGGCGAGATTATCTCGCATATTATTCTAAAGGTCAATTCTAATATTTACGAATAGCCTGTTAAAATAGCATTTTTTTATCTGCACCCCCAATATATATATGTCGGCTCAAATTATTAATGGTAAAGCAATTGCTGAAAAAATGCTTAGTAGCATTCAATCACGCATCAATGATCGTTTAATTCATGGCAAGCGCGCACCATCTCTTGCTGTAATCTTAGTTGGTGGCGACCCAGCGTCGAGCATTTATGTTCGCAACAAACGATTGGCATGTGAAAAGGTAGGCATCCATTCAATTGCTTATGATTTACCATCCGACATTAAAGAAAGCGAACTATTAACACTCATTCAAAAATTAAACGATGACGATATGGTCGATGGCATTCTTGTACAATCGCCTTTGCCATCGCAAATTGATGAAAAGTTAATTATTGAGCATATCAGCGCAAGCAAAGATGTTGATGGTTTCCATCCTTACAACATCGGTCGTCTTGCTGTGCGCCAGCCAACACTTCGCTCCTGTACTCCTTTTGGTGTGATCAAGATGCTTAATAATGCAAATATCGATCTCAAAGGTTTAGACGCAGTAGTTGTAGGCGTTTCTAACCACGTTGGCCGCCCGATGGCATTAGAGTTACTTTTAGCTGGTTGCACGGTCACTTGCTGTCATCGACACACGAAAGACCTCCAAAGCAATATCGCACGCGCTGATTTAGTGGTTGCGGCAGCCGGCAAAGCCGGCCTCATTAAAGGCGAATGGATCAAACATGGTGCGATTGTGGTAGATATTGGCATTAATCGTTTAGATAACGGCACAATCAGTGGCGACGTCGATTTTGAAGCGGCGAAAGAGCGTGCTGGTTGGATTACCCCCGTCCCTGGCGGAGTTGGCCCTATGACTGTAGCCACACTCATGGAAAATACATTATTAGCCATGGAGTTACGAGGCGTATAAATAATATTTATGATTGATTTAACAACTTTGCATACATTAACTAATGCGTGTACACTTTGCACCGCCTTAATTTTATGTTAATGGCAATTAAGTCAACCATCATTTAAATCTTCAAGGTACACATGGCTGAAATCACAAAACAATTTGTTCCTTACGTAGCAACTGCTGATGAGGAGTACATGAATGATAAGCAACTTGCTCATTTCACGACGATTCTGAACGACTGGAAAAATGAGTTAAGTCAGGATATCGATCGAACCGTGCACACAATGCAGGATGAAGTCACAATGTTTGCTGATCCCAATGATCGGGCAAGCCAAGAGTCAGATATGACACTAGAGCTTCGCAACCGCGACAGGGAACGCAAACTTATTAAGAAAATCGAAAGTACGTTGAGAAAAATTCAAGAACATGAATATGGTTATTGCAATGGTTGCGGTATAGAGATTGGTCTAAAACGACTTGAAGCTCGCCCAACGGCGACACTATGTATCGACTGCAAGACACTTGATGAAATGCGTGAGAAACAAGTCGCTAAATAATCAATCTTTAAAGAAAAGCAAAAAGGCCCGATTTTATCGGGCCTTTTTGCTTTTCTACCTTACTTCTTACTCGGCAGCTGGGGTTTCTGTTGTTGTAGGCGGATCAATCAGAGCCTTCATGCTTAAACGCACACGGCCTTTCTCATCAGCTTCGACCACTTTAACTTTTACAATTTGACCTTCTTTTAAGAAGTCGCCCACAGCATTCACACGTTCGTGTGCAATTTGTGAAATGTGCAATAAGCCATCTTTACCCGGTAGCAATGAAACAATTGCACCAAAATCTAATAGCTTAATAACTGGACCTTCATACACTTGGCCAATTTCAACTTCTGCAGTAATCGCTTCGATGCGTTTTTTCGCCTCTTCGCCCGCTTCAGCACTCACACAACCAATTTTGATAGTACCATCATCTTCGATATCAATCGTCGCGCCAGTCTCTTCAGTCAACGCACGAATCACAGCGCCACCTTTACCAATCACGTCACGAATCTTCTCTGGATTGATCTTCATTGTGATGATACGCGGTGCAAATGCTGACAATTCAGTACGTGAAGTATCCATTGATGACTTCATGATACCTAAAATGTGCATACGGCCTTCTTTTGCTTGTGACAATGCAACTTGCATGATTTCAGCCGTAATACCTGTAATCTTAATATCCATTTGGAGCGCAGTAATACCATCCTCTGTACCTGCTACCTTAAAATCCATATCGCCCAAGTGATCCTCATCACCCAAAATGTCCGTTAGCACAGCAACACGATTACCTTCTTTAATCAAGCCCATTGCAATACCTGCTACGTGTGATTTAACTGGCACACCAGCATCCATCAATGCCAAGCAACCACCACAAACTGAAGCCATTGAACTTGAACCATTTGATTCTGTAATTTCAGAAACGATACGAATGGTGTAACCGAAATCTTCTTGTGAAGGCAATGCAGCAATCAAAGCACGCTTTGCTAAACGACCGTGACCAATCTCACGACGTTTTGGGGTCCCAACACGACCTGTTTCACCAGTCGCGTATGGTGGCATGTTGTAATGCAACATGAAACGATCGTTGTAAGCACCTTCAAGGGCATCAATTGTTTGCTCATCACGGCCTGTACCTAATGTTGCAACAACCAAGGCTTGTGTCTCACCTCGCGTAAACAATGCTGAACCATGAGTGCGTGGCAATACGCCAGTACGGATCGTAATAGGACGTACCGTACGTGTATCACGACCATCGATACGTGGCTCACCGTTCAAGATTTGGCTACGTACAACTTTCGCTTCTAAATCAAAAAATGCTGATTTAATTTCATTCGCTTCTTGAGTAGAAGTTTCTTCATTAATCAACTCTGCAATTACGCGGTTTTTGATTTCTTCTAACTTAGTAGAGCGCGCACCTTTTGATTTGATTTGGTAAGCCGCATTAATGTCAGCATTAGCCAATGCTGTTACTTTCTCAATTACTGCTGTATTTGGTGCTGGCGGTGTCCAGTCCCAAGCTTCCTTACCGACTTCAGCAGCCAATTCGTTAATCATATTGATCACTGCTTGCATTTGCTCATGTCCAAATACAACAGCACCCAACATCACATCTTCTGGCAACTCTTTTGCTTCTGACTCAACCATCATTACAGCACTTGCTGTCGCTGCAACCACTAAATCTAATTCAGTTTCTTTCATTTGTGATGCTGATGGATTGATGATGTATTTACCATCAATATAACCAACACGTGCGGCACCTAATGGCCCGTAGAAAGGGATACCAGAGATTGCCATTGCGGCTGATGCCCCAATAATGGCAGGAATATCTGGATCAATTTCACTGTCTGATGACATAACAGTAGCCACAACTTGCACTTCGTTGTAAAACGCTTCTGGGAATAATGGACGCAGTGGGCGATCGATTAAACGTGATGTCAGTGTTTCTTTTTCTGAAGGACGGCCTTCACGCTTAAAAAAACCACCTGGGATTTTACCTGCAGCGTATGTACGTTCTTGGTAATCAACGGTCAACGGGAAAAAATCTTGACCCGCTTTAACTTCGGTTTTACCAACAACAGTTACTAAAACTGCTGTATCGCCATAGGTCACCATCACAGCGCCATCTGCTTGGCGTGCAATTTCACCTATTTCTAGGATGAGCTCATGCGCACCGTATTGAATACTCTTTTTTACTTTATTAAACATTAGTCTTCCTTTTTCACATTAATGCCCATTATTTACAACCCTAATAACGAGCAACGATAGATGGCATGACGCCACTTTGGTACAACAAAAAAGCCAAAAGCACTACGTTTATACGTAATGCTTCTGGCTTTTTATTCAACTGCAAAAATCGTGTATCGCTTTTTGCAAAAATTTATTTACGAATACCTAAGCGTTCAATCAAAACTTGATATCGGCTTAGATCTTTGCCTTTTAAATAGTCTAACAAACGACGACGTTGGCTAACCAAAGCTAGCAAACCACGACGTGAGTGATTGTCTTTTTTGTTAGACTTGAAGTGTTCTGTAAGGTATGTAATACGTGCGGTTAACAGTGCCACTTGCACTTCTGGACTACCTGTATCTGCTGGGGCGCGTTGAAAGTCTGCGACGATCTTAGCGGTATCTTGTGTGGTCATTGCCATCTTTATATTTCCTTTTAGTTAGCGTCAATGCAAAAGCAGGGAATCCGCGAATGCATTCATTTACGACTTGGACGCGAATTTTATCCGTAACCATGTGATTTATCAAGCAGAATTAAGAAAAATCTCGCATTAATCGTTTAGGTGCGATTTTTCCATCATCCTGTAAAAAGCCCAACCCGAGAAAACGTGCATTTGCATCAAACAAACGCATTTCTCCATGAGGAATTTTGCCTGAAACCCACACAGCTTGGCCTTGCATCAAATAATGTGCGGCATCTGAATTAAGATTTACCGAGGGTAAATAGGCAATGGCAGAATCGATGGGCAACAATAATGACTGAAGTACATCAACAGAGGAGTCTTTTATCTTCTGTTCTAACTGCTCTATCGTGACGGCATCGGCTAATTCATAGCCCGCCGTTTCAATTCTTCGCAAACCAATCAAATGCGCCCCAGAGCCAAGTGCATTACCTATATCTTCAGCTAGAGTGCGAATATAGGTCCCTTTACTACATTTAACTGTGATTGCTGCAACATCTTTTTCAAAGTGTGTGATGATGATTCTCGTAATCTTCACAACACGTGACTGACGTTCGATATCCAACCCTTCACGAGCATACTCATATAAGGCTTTACCTTCAAATTTCAGCGCTGAATACATCGGCGGGACTTGGCTAATTTCACCAATAAAAGATTGGCATACTAACTCTAGTTGCTCACGCGTAAAGAGAACATCGCTCTTTGCAATCACTTCGCCTTCAGCATCTCCAGTAGTGGTGGTGGTGCCAAATTTGACTGTAGCGATATAGGTTTTATCTGCGTCAGTAACGTATTGAGCAAACTTTGTTGCTTCGCCTAAACAAATAGGAAGCAAACCAGTCGCCAAAGGATCTAATGTTCCTGTATGACCTGCTTTAGCGGCTTGGAATAGCCATTTAACTTTTTGAAGCGCTTGATTAGATGAAAAACCGAGTGGCTTGTCGAGCAACAAGACGCCGTTGATATTACGTTTAACTCTTTTGAATTGCGCCATTTGGCAGATTTTACTTATGAAGCGTTATTCTTTAGGACTATCTGCCAAAGCTTGATTGATAAGGCGTGTTAATTTCATCCCGTTATCAATTGAAGCATCGTAGACAAAATGGAGCTGCGGCACGGTACGAAGCAACATGCGTTTAGAAAGCTGGCTACGTAAAAAACCTGCTGTTTTCTCTAAGCCTTTTTGTAACTCGACTGCTGATTTCGCATCTTGTTCAGCTGTGCTGTAATAAATCTTCGCATGTGCCATGTCACCTGTTACCTCAACTTCAGTTATGGTCACCATGCCTACACGCGGATCTTTTACTTCAAACTGAAGCAAATCCGCCAACTCACGGCGCATTTGCTCAGCAACACGGTCACTTCTTGCAAAATCTTTAGCCATTAGAGCGTTCTAGCCACTTCAACAACTTCGTATACTTCCAACAAGTCGCCAACTTCAATATCGTTATAGTTCCTCAATGACAAACCACACTCGAAGTTTGATTTAACTTCTTTCACGTCATCTTTGAAGCGCTTGAGTGAGTCGAGTTCACCAGTATGGATAATTACATCGCCACGAAGTACCCGGATCTTAGAGTTACGTTTAATGACGCCATCTTGAACATAACAACCAGCTACCGCACCGACTTTAGAAATTCGATAAACCTCACGCACTTCCACCAAGCCAATAGCACTTTCTTTCTTCTCTGGGGCGAGCATGCCACCGAGTGCTGCTTTTATTTCGTCTACCGCTTCGTAGATGATGTTGTAGTAGCGAACATCCACTCCTGAGCTCTCGATCAATTTACGAGCGCCAGCATCTGCACGCACGTTGAAACCAATTAATACAGCTTTAGAGGCTACGCTCAAGTTCACATCAGACTCAGTCACTGCACCAACACCAGTATGAATAATGTTTACTTTGACTTCATCTGTAGATAGTTTCTGCAATGAAGTCGATAGCGCTTCGTATGAACCTTGAACGTCTGACTTAATAATCAATGGCAAGCTCTTTACTTCGCCTTCGCCCATATTTTCAAACATGTTCTCGAGCTTAGCTGCTTGTTGTTTTGCTAACTTCACATCACGGAACTTACCTTGTCGGAATAGGGCAATTTCACGCGCTTTACGTTCATCATTCAATACGATGACTTCTTCACCTGAGTTAGGCACATCTGACAAACCAAGAATCTCAACAGGAATAGAAGGGCCAGCCTCTTTTATATCATTACCTGCTTCATCTAACATCGCACGAACACGACCAAATGAACTACCAGCAAGCAACATATCTCCACGTTTTAATATACCAGACTGGACTAAGATAGTTGAAACTGGGCCACGACCCTTATCCAAACGACCTTCAATCACCAAGCCTTTTGCGGGAGTATTTTTCGATGCTCTTAGTTCAAGTACTTCAGCTTGCAATAAGACAGCCTCTAATAGCTCATCAATACCTTTACCTGTTTTCGCAGACACTTCTACGAACATAGTGTCACCTCCCCAATCCTCTGGGACAACTTCTTCCGCGACAAGCTCTTGTTTCACGCGCTCAGAATTTGCTTCTGGTTTATCTATCTTATTCACAGCCACCACTAGAGGAACCCCTGCCGCTTTAGCATGGTGAACTGCCTCAATAGTTTGTGGCATCACACCATCATCTGCAGCCACCACCAAAATCACGATATCAGTTGCCTTAGCACCACGTGCACGCATCGCAGTAAACGCTTCATGGCCTGGAGTATCTAAGAAAGTGACCATACCCCGTTCTGTTTCTACGTGATACGCACCAATATGCTGTGTAATACCGCCCGCTTCGCCGGAAGCCACGCGACTACGACGAATATAATCTAGCAATGATGTTTTACCATGGTCAACGTGACCCATCACCGTCACTACTGGTGGCCGAGCTTCCAAAATCGCTTCAGTGTGTTCAGTGTCATCTAAGAAGGTTTCTGGATCATTCGCTGCCGCGGCTTTCGCTATGTGGCCCATTTCCTCAACAATAATAATTGCCGTTTCCTGGTCAAGCACTTGGTTAATTGTGACCATCATCCCCATTTTCATGAGCGCTTTAATCACCTCGCCAGCTTTAACAGCCATTTTATGGGCTAAGTCAGCAACAGTGATCGTTTCAGGTACTAATACCTCATGAACAATGGGTTCTGTTGGTGCATTAAATGCATGTTCTGCATCACTGTCTTTGTTTGATTTGGACTTAGTTTTCTGACCACGCCACCCTTGATTCATGCCGGTGTCGCCGCGTGTTTTAATACCACGTTTTTTATTTTCAGCCTCAGCCCATTCTTTATTCTTATTACCTTTTTTAGCGGTCTTATCTTCTGTCTTCGCACCTTCTTTTGGTGCTGGCTTGTGCAATGTACCTTCAGATAATTTTGCAGCGGCTGCAGCAGCTTCTGCTGCTTTTTTTGCTTCTTCATCTAATCGTCTTTGTGCAAGCTCTTGCTTCTTACGCAAGTCTTCCATCTGAATAGCCATCAATGCTGCATGACGCTTCGCTTCGTTTGCACGCTGGGCAATTTGATCTGCTGATAACAGGCTCGGTTTTACAGACTTTGATGTTGGCATAGCCTCTTCAACGACTGGCGGCTCCTCGACCACTTCCGGCATAACAACCACTTCAACTTCAGCAACGACTGGCGGTTCCTCGACCACTTCCGGCACAACAACTACTTCAACTTCAGCAATGACTGGTGCTTGCTCAATGACTTCTGCAGGTGGCAACTCTTGCTCAGGAGCAGATTCTTCATTACGCACTAATACTCGTTTTTTACGAACTTCCACTTGAATAGTTCTCGCCTTGCCCGAGCTATCAGTCTTCTTAATCTCTGTATTTTGTTTACGCGTCAAAGTAATTTTGTTTTTAGGTGCTTGGCCACCGTGCTCTTTACGTAGGTAGTCCAACAATAATGTCTTGTCTTGTTCAGTCAACTGGTCACTTGATGCAACTTTAATGACGCCAGCACTTTTCAACTGCTCCAACAGTAGCTCGGCTGGCAAGCCTAACTCACTCGCAAATTGTAATACGCTTGTCTGTCCCATCTGTTACTCCAGTCTATTCTTTATGCAACCACTCAAAATACTCATTACTTCAGCGATAAATTCTGATGCTAATCTGTTGAAAAATTAAGCAAACCAAGGTGCACGTGCAGTCATAATTAATGTTTTAGCTCGCTCTGCATCCATATTGGTCAGCTCAACCAAGTCATCTACCGCTAGATCAGCTAAGTCATCCATCGTTGAAACACCTTTTGATGCCAGCAAATTAGCTGTCTCTTCGTCCATACCTTCCATACTAAGCAAGTCTGCAGAAGCCTCTTCAACATTTTCTTCTTTAGCAATCGCATCTGTGAGCAATGCAGCTCTTGCACGCTTACGCAATTCATTAATAGTATCTTCGTCAAATGCCTCAATTTCTGACATTTCAGCTAATGGAACGTATGCAATTTCTTCTAAAGTGCCGAAACCTTCTTGAACCAGGATGTCTGCTACTTCTTCATCCACATCCAATTTCTCAATAAACAATTGGCGTGTTTTTGTATATTCTGCTTCGTTTTTCTGTGCAGCTTCATCAATAGTCAGGATATTTAATGTCCAACCTGTTAACTCTGAAGCCAAACGCACGTTTTGACCATTACGACCAATCGCTTGTGCCAACTGCTCTTCATCTACTACTACATCCATGCTATGTGCATCTTCATCTACTACAATACTTGAAACTTCTGCTGGTGCCATTGCATTGATCACAAATTGAGCTGGCTCCATAGACCATAACACGATGTCTACACGTTCACCTGCAAGCTCTCCCGTTACCGCTTGAACACGTGATCCACGCATACCAACGCAAGTTCCAACTGGATCTAAACGTTGATCATTCGCTTTAACAGCAATCTTAGAACGTAGCCCAGGATCGCGAGCTGCTGCTCTAATTTCTAATAATCCATCTTCAATTTCAGGCACTTCTAGTTCAAATAAGCGTGTGATAAATTCAGGTGCAATACGTGAGAGAATTAATTGTGGACCACGGCCACTTCGCTCAACACGAAGTAAGTACGCACGTACACGGTCACCCACTCGCAGGTTCTCTTTTGGAATCATTTGATCACGTGGCAATAGAGATTCTATACGACCTACTTCAATGATCGCATTTCCCTTTTCCATACGCTTAATCACACCTGTGACCAAGAACTCTTTTCGCGCTAAGAAATCATCAAGAATTTGCTCACGTTCTGCTTCACGTACTTTTTGCAAAATCACTTGCTTAGCAGCTTGTGCACCGATACGGCCAAATTCAACAGACTCTAACGGCTCTTCAAAGGTATTCGATTCTGATATTTCCTTACCTTCAGCACGCTCATCGTCGGCATACATTTGTGCGCCAGGATTCTCTAAAGCCTCATCATCGGTAAGCAAAGTCCATCGTCTAAATGAATCATATTCACCAGTTTCACGATCGATCTGTACGCGAACATCAGCGTCATCGGCAAAACGTTTTTTGGTTGCAGATGCTAACGCGTATTCAAGGGCATTAAATACCACCTCTTTATCCACGTTTTTTTCGTGTGCAAGTGCATCTACTAATAATAAAATTTCGCGACTCATTTTAATCTCCGCTTATAAATTCGATCAAACGACAACAAATAAATTATTTAAATTCTGGTGCTAAACGTGCTTTATCGATATTGGTTAAGGCAATTTTGAAAACAATACCTTCAAGATCAATTAATAAATCACCGTCATCGACACCCTTGAGAATTCCCAAAAAGTTTTTTCTACCATCAATTGGCATTCTTACTTTTACATTCGCACGAGATTCTACGAATTTTATAAAATCCGATTCTTTCTTAAGTGCACGATCAAGACCAGGAGAGGAAACCTCTAAACGGTCATAATCGATATCATTTTCAACAGCCAAGACATTACCTAATTGGTTACTAACTAACACACAATCATCGATGTTGATGCCTTCTGGCTTATCGATAAATAAACGTAGCAATTTACCGCGGTTGGATACTTCCAAATCCAAAAGTTCATAGCCAAGCTGCGTTACTGTTTTCTCAATTAATCCGTATAAATCTGCCAATTGATATCTACCCTGTTTTAAACAAGTACCATCCATCAGAAACAAAAAATGGGCTTAACGCCCATTTTCTAATCATTTCAACCATTTAGCGCAATGGTCTGCGTTTGTTACAAACAAAAAAGCCCACGATTGTGGGCTTTTAAGTAGCGCTGTTATGAACATAACAACACTTCAAATAAAGAGTCTGGCGGTGACCTACTTTCGCATGCACGAAGCATACTATCATTGGCGCAGAATCGTTTCACGGCCCTGTTCGAGATGGGAAGGGGTGGTTCCAATTCGCTATGGCCGCCAGACATAACCATGATCACCTGACTGAGCAGATAACCGTTAAGCTGTCGTGAGCAATGGCTTGCTCAGCGAGTAACACAGGTCGACATGCAACTGCACGTCAACTTGTCTTAAACAAATTGGAAGAAGTAAAGATATTGGATTATTGCAATTGATTACATTACTTTAGAACAACCTTCAATGTCTCTAAATGAGATCAAGATTTAAGGTTATAGGATCAAGCCTCACGAGCAATTAGTATCGGTCAGCTTAACGCATTACTGCGCTTCCACATCCGACCTATCAACGTCCTGGTCTCGAACGACTCTTTAGTGTGCTTAAAGCACAGGGAAGTCTCATCTTGAGGCAAGTTTCACGCTTAGATGCTTTCAGCGTTTA
>Ga0364881_10393_pt1 | contig 25753 bp, 31 predicted proteins | sample ExccelJu500001D4_5_FD_206923 | JGI IMG/M metagenome (GOLD analysis project Ga0364881, IMG submission 206923) | Enriched cells from Trout Bog Lake Hypolimnion, Wisconsin, USA - BchlTB.July30.5000.01.D4 | ecosystem: Environmental > Aquatic > Freshwater > Lake > Hypolimnion/Profundal zone | place...
TCCATTGATGGTGTCCTTACCATTAAAGGGATAAGTAAAGACGTCACATTGGCAGTGACATCCTTTATGTGTATGCCCCATCCTATGCTTAAAAAAGAGGCTTGTGGAGTGAATGCCACTACGGTTGTTAAACGGAGTGATTTCAATATGGGCAAACATGTACCCTATGTCAGTGATGAAGTGACTATAGATATTCCAGTCGAAGCCATTAAAGAATAATTAACTCATAAGGAAATTGAAATGAAACCTGAAATCCCACAAAAAAGTCCCTATGCTATAGCAGTTGAGAGCGGAAAGAGTTACTACTGGTGCTCTTGTGGCAAAAGCAAAAACCAACCATTTTGTGATGGCGCACATCAAGGTTCTGAATTTACACCAGTCGAATATAAAGCGACTGAAAGTAAAACTGTCCATTTCTGCGGGTGTAAGCAAACTGCCAACCTGCCATTATGCGATGGTGCACACAGCAAACTATAGAGGTGCTTAGGGGCAGGCAGGCTCTGTGATGCTCATGAGTCTGCGCGTTTTTTAAAAGTTACTCAGGCTTTTAATATGCGTCATCACGCACCGCCCCAAGGGGTGTAGCGCGTAACCACCCTCTAACACTGAGACTATACGGCCCTTTGCATAACGGTTGGCCATTTCTTTAAGGAATTCAGTCACCCATAAATAATCAGACTCCTTTAATGCGAGACCACCCATCTCATCTTCATAATGAGCATCGAATCCTGCGGAGATGAGCAACAGTTCTGGCTGGAAGCGTTCAAATGCTGGCAACCATTGCTCGGACACTGCATTTCTAAACTCGACACCTGTAGAAGCTGCGGGCAGCGGTACATTGATGATATGGTCGTTCCCACTATCAGCCCCGGAATAGGGGTAGTAGGGGTGTCTAAAGGTAGAGCAAAGTAACACACGTGGGTCATCATGAAATATATCTTCGGTACCATCGCCGTGATGTACATCAAAATCAGCGATGGCAACCCGTTGTAAGCCGTGGTGCTCTAACGCGTGCGCAGCTGCTGCTGCAACATTATTGAATATGCAAAAGCCTGATGCACCACCTCGGCCAGCATGGTGTCCAGGCGGACGTATATTGCAAAAAGCATTTTGCATTTCTCCAGACATGACTAAATCCACCCCCAAAATGGCAGCCCCAGTCGCATGCAAAGCTGCGCTTAGGGTATGTGGGTTCATGGAGGTGTCATCATCAATAGGCACAAATCCGGCACGCGGAGAAAGATCAAATATCGAATTAATAAAGTCAAGGTGATGGACGCGGCCCAATTGCTTCTTAGTGGCCTGAGGTGCTTCATAATGCGTTAGAAAATTGAATATGCCTGAAGCAATTAACTGGTCTTTAATGGCGTTGATTCGGTCTGGGCATTCGGGGTGCCCCACACCCATGTCATGTTTGAGGCATTCGTCGTGAGTAATATAGGCGGTGCGCATAGACCTTATAAAACCTTACGGACTCTTTTAATACTTTCATCATCACGACTCGCCTCTATAGAAAAGCCTAGCCGCTTCATTAGATGTAACATGCCCGTATTATTGTTAAGCACTTCCCCCTCCATCACTTGCAAGCCTTTCGCTCGAGCGGCATCCATTAAGACACCCATGAGTTTGTCACCTAACCCCATGCCACGCATGCTATCAGCAACAACGACCGCGAACTCACAACTTTTACCGTCAGGATTAATAGCATAACGGGTGACGCCCAATTCAATTTCTTCGTCATGTTCATTGGTTACCGCAACTAAAGCCATCTCTCGACTGTAGTCAATTTGGGTGAACCGCACCAACATAGATTCGCTAAGCTCCTGCACGCTGTTCATAAAACGGAAATAGCGTGATTCTTCAGATAAATTGTGAACAAAGGCTTGCTCTAGTTCAGCATCTTCTGGGCGGATAGGTCGAATGACAATATTTAACCCGTTGGCTAGTTGCCATTCGCTCACCAACTGGGTGGGGTAGGGGTAAATGGCCATATGCGCGTAGCGGTCAGCACTGGGTTGGTGGAAGTTAACGACGACACGGGCATCCGCTGCCAAAGCCCCCTGTTCATCGACGATCAGTGGATTAATGTCCATTTCCATGAGCATGGGCAACTCGCAAACCATTTCAGAAACCCTTAACAGCACGCTTTCCAAAGCGTCCATCTTGGCGGGTGGCATTTGCCGGAACTCACTGAGCATTTTAGAGACGCGCGTCCGTTGAATAAGATCTTTGGCCAAGAATGTATTCAGCGGTGGCAAAGAAACGGCATGATCATCCATAATCTCCACCGAAGTGCCACCCGCACCAAAGGCAATCACTGGACCAAAGATTGGATCGTTAGTCACTCCCACCATTAATTCGCGGCCATTGGGTTTGACAATCATCGGCTGAATGGAGATGCCATTCACAAGGGCGTCTGGGTAATTGCGTTGTACATTGTCGATAATTTCATGATAAGCGCTACGGACGGCATGCGCATCCATCAAATTCAGTAAAACGCCACCCACATCACTTTTGTGTGTGATATTGGGGGAGTTAATTTTCATCGCTACTGGGAAACCCAATTGCTGTGAAATCAGCAAAGCCTCGTTAGGTGAGTGAGCGACCATGGTCTGCGCCACCGGGATATGAAAAGCGGCCAACAGTGCTTTGGACTCCATTTCACTGAGTATGGTGCGCCTATCTTGTAAAGCCCCTTCGATAATCATCTGGGCGCCTTTTACGTCTGGCTCTAGTTGATGGGAGAGTGGTCCTGGCACCTGCATGAGTAGCTTCTGGTTTCTATGGTAGGCGGAAAGATAGGAGAAAACTTCAACAGCCGGCTCTGGGGTTCGAAAGCTTGGGAGCTTGGCATGCTTAAAGGCGGCACGTGATGATTCGACTTGTGCGCCACCCATCCATGAAGTCAATAGAGGCTTATTAAACGTATTGGAGAGCGTAATGACAGTATGGGCAACGGCTAGAGGTTTAGTCATGGCTTGCGGCGTCAAAATGGTGAGCACGCCATCTACATTGGGGTCTTCCAGACACGCTTGCACTGCGTGCTGATAGCGATCAACCTGTGCGTCCCCTATGATATCGACCGGGTTGCCATGAGACCAACCGGGCGGCAGTACTTTATTTAGTTTTTCTAATGTGGTCTCTGATAAGGTGGCCATCACTAAGCCTAATTCCAACGCACAGTCCGTGGCCATCACGCCAGGGCCGCCACCATTAGTAACAATAGCTAATCTATTACCTGCGGGATGAAAGCCACAAGACAGTGCCTTTGCTGCAGAAAATAATTGTGTAATGGTTTTTACGCGCACCACCCCAGCGCGTCGCACCGCAGCATCAAAAGCATCATCTGAGCCAACCAGTGAGGCGGTGTGCGACATAGCTGCCTGAGAGCTGGCAGGGTAGCGTCCAACCTTGACTAAAATAACGGGTTTAATGCGCGCGGCAGCGCGAATCGCGCTCATAAAATTGCGCGCATCACGAATACCTTCAATATAAAGAAGGATGCTTTGGGTTTTAGTGTCAGAGATTAAATAGTCGAGAATCTCACCAAAATCTATATCTAAAGAGGAGCCCATCGAAATTACGCTAGAAAACCCAACGTCACTAGATTTGGCCCAGTCCAAAATGGCGGTACATAGTGCACCTGATTGCGAAACGAACGCTAAGTTTCCAGGGATGGCATTGCCATGGTTAAAGGTGGCATTAAGCCCGATGTCTGGGCGCATTACCCCTAAACAGTTGGGACCTATCAATCGAATACCGTAACGCTTTGCAATCTTTAATACTTTTTGTTCCAGCGCTTTCCCAGCAGCCCCCGTCTCACCAAAACCGGCTGCCATGATAATGGCTGCCTTGACATTACGTTTGCCACATTGCTCAATAATGCCAGGCACTGAGTCTGCTGGTGTTGCAATGACCGCGAGTTCTACCGGTTCTAAAATCTCACCGATCGTGGCGTAAGCCTTACACCCCTGTATTTCATTATGGTTGGGGTTTATTGGATAAAGACGATCTTTGTAGCCACCTTCCAGCATATTCTGAAACACAATCTGACCAACAGAATCAATGCGGTCACTCGCGCCAAAGACAGCAACTGATTTGGGGGAGAATAGTGATTTAAGGTGATGCTGACCCATGGTTTTCGAGCTAAATGAATGATGATATTTGATGTTAGCTTAAAGCTAACTAGGATTTTTTCCTAATTTTTTTGTAGGGTAAGCCAGACCATAATGGGTGCGAGCAAAAATTGAGATGTTAGGAAGCATGATGCACCTGATGACGGCATCCGCTATTGTGTAGTAATCCCAGAGCTAATCGAAGATCTTCTCAAGGGTTTAAAAAAAAAGATTAAAAAAATGGCCCAGTTAAGGGCCATTTTCATTGGATTCTTAGTAACTTAAGCTTTCTGAATGTTAGAAGCTTGTTTACCTTTAGGTCCGTCTGTTACGTCAAAAGTAACGCGATCATTTTCTTTCAAGCTTTTATAACCGCTATCTACGATTGCTGAAAAGTGTGCGAATAAATCGTCACCGCCTGCATCAGGAGTAATGAAACCAAAACCTTTAGAATCATTAAACCATTTAACTAAACCTGTAGCCATATCTTATATATCCATACTTTAAAAAAGGGGGGCACCCTAAAAGTTCGGGTTTTCAAAATACAATGAACCTTGCGGAATCAAAAAAATCAAAAAATCAAACGCCAAGAATGCTTTTTACGGGTAAACATTAGGCGTGTCAAGTATTATTTTGATCTATTTCTTATAAAGATTCATTATTATCAGTCGTAAATGGCTAAACTAAGAAGACTTAGATGAAATACCTTTGGGTATTAATTGCTAAATTAGCCCTCTAAGCCTATAATAATCAAGCAATTGGATATGTATTCAATGAATGATTTAATTTTTTCGATCATTTTACACGATTTATTAGTGCCTCAAACTCCATGAGATTGTTGCTTGATACATGCCTCGAAATATTACTGGAGATACAGATTTGGCTAAAGAAGAATTAATTGAAATGAATGGTGTGGTAATGGAAATATTACCAGACTCACGTTATCGCGTAACGCTAGATAACGGACATAAATTGATCGCATACACGGGCGGCAAGATGAAAAAGAATCATATTCGCATCTTGGCGGGTGATAAAGTGACTTTAGAGTTATCACCATATGATATTAATAATGGACGCATCACTTTTAGACATATTGAGTCTAGCGGCGCTACCTACACACCAAGAAAACGTTCTTATTAATATTTTGGGGATGACGGCGTTTACGACGCTTAATCTTTAGCATCCACCACTGTTTTAATTTCTAGTATCTCTATCTCCGAAATTTACTTTCCAGCGGCTTAAGAAATTTTATAAGCGCAATGCTAAGACTTTGTAGATCCAATGAATGGGTCATCGAATTCTAGGTCATGCGCTGCAAAAATATCAGAAAGTGTTTGGTGGAACTGGCGGTAAATATTAGCTGGGTTGTTGAGCTTATCTAAGGCGAAGCACTTATCCACTAAGCTATTAAGCTTTTCCATAATGTCGGCGTGGGCTTGATGATGTAATTGAAAATAGCGGTAGTCCTCTGTCACGTGTGGTCGACTTAACATTATTTTTTCTTCATGATCAAAATGCTTTGCGGCAAGATGAATCACATAGTATAAAAATGAGGGTAAGCGTCCTTGGCAGGAAGCTTGTTTCTCATTGTTACAAGTTCCGCAGCTATCCAGGTTCTCTAGATTGCTACAGGCGCAGGCGCTCATCAAATCGACTAAAAATTTTTGTAGCAGTTCATGTTCTTCTTCTATGACTAGGTAATCTGCGACCCCTAGTTCTTTGACAGCTTGATTATGGAGTGACATTTTTCTCCCCTTCCCATATTTTATGTCGATAACCAAGCTACTAAACTTTCTAGTCTGCGCACCGAGTTACCTAACGATTACATACTAACCCTTAGATGGTTAATTAAAATTGATTTAGAGCAAATAGTTATTTTTTATTTTTGTTTCTAAACTGGTGCTTGCAAAAAGACTGACCTATTTTTCGTAATGCTTATAGGTATCAATCCAGTTACGGGCAATCGATTGCTGAGCTTTATCTAGACTTACTACGCCATTACAGACTAGCTTATACAAAGTAAACTCTAATGTATCTTTTCTCTCTGCATTCCATTCACTGATTCTCGGCTGAGGCCAAAGGTTTTTTGGATCATTAGGGCTGCCCCCAATACTTAATGGAATGAGGTGATCCTCTTCGTAATGTTGTGGATTGGCATCGGTATATCTGTATTCTGAGATCTGTTGTTTCTTTAGCTTGTTGGTGTAATAGGCGGGAGGTCTGATGGTTTTGGTATAGCCTTTTACACAGATCGTGCTTTGAATATTTTGCTGGGTAATGCTGGCATTTAAGGCGCCTGGAGTGAGGTTTGAATCTGGTAAATCGCCGGCTATTGCCAATTGCAAGCTGCAGAGTAAGGCTAAGGCGGTTAACAGTGCGTGGAATTTAGGTATTGTCATGATGGCTGTTCCTACTCAGGATAATCTATAGTAACACCACTTTGTGTGTGCTTATTCTAATTGAACCACCATCCACAAGTAATGGTAGTTCAATTATCTTGCTAGATTCACCCAACCAATTCTGTGATGAGAAAGTCTTTCATCACATTTAGTTGCTCTATTTCATTTTTAACGGTTAACAGAGTTTTTTCTAGAGATTGAATATCTACTTTTAATTTCTCCATATAATTATATTTGTTTTGAGCTATTTCTTTTAAACTGTCAATTGACTTTTGCCATTCATTTTTTTCTTGAAGCATAAAATTTTTGGTATTTTTGGCATTTTCGATTGTTTCTTCAGCTTCTATTAATTCTTTTTTTGCGGGTAATAGCAGAAAAATGCGCATAAGATTGAATGTACAAATAAAAAAGCTTATAAGTAAACCAAATATTGCAAATTTCGAAAAGGCATTGAACCAAAACATAAATGGATCTGGCGTAACTCCGGCTTTAATCGCTCCCCGCCCATTCGCAACTAAAGAGGATGGGCATAATGTAATCATCCAGTCACAACCTAGCGCGATGCCTGCAGCATCTTGGTCATATATATCTTGCTGTTTCTTATTTAGAATATCATGCCAAAGGTCATCATATTTCTTCTGGATTGTAGCTTTATCAATAGTCAAGCTGCCCACCTTGTCAGAAAGCGCAACTTTCTCCTGAGTCAAACTGCCCACCTTGGCTTCAAGAGCGGCTTCCTTACTGCAAGAACATAAGCATAGAGAAAGTGCTAATACAAAAGCAATCTTAATTATTTTGTAATTTTTTTTCATATCATTTTTCCTTAAATAGTTGGAATAGCACTTTTCCTGTAAGCCAATTTGGCACTACCATTCGATCTTCTTTTACCCAACGGCCTTGGCTATTTTTACCCCATGTTACGTAAGTCTTACCAGCCTCATAAGCTTTTTTGTAGCGTGTGATAATGGCTTGGGCATCACTATAAAATAAGATGTAATCAAGATCTGAAATGCCGTAATCATTTACCCTTAGTGCGTTTATGCAGCTTGATATTTGGTGATCTAAAAAACGATCCCATTTGCCAGTTAATTCAACTTCAACACCGATTCTTTGCTGGTTTGGTAAAATCCAAATTACATCTGGCTGTTTAACTTCAAAGGTAGAAAGTATTGCAACTTCCTTTTCAGTTTCAAACTTTATAATCTTCCCAGTATTCATCTTTTGCATCGTAAGGCTTTGAGCAATATAGTTGTGACGTAATTGATCTTGCCGAATCTTATAAGGATTTACTTCATATTTAATTAAAGTATCCCTTCTGCTTTCAATAACTCTAAGCCCTTCTTTTGTAAGCGTGAGCATTTGCCCTGGAACATTTTTAAAGCCACTTCCACAGGCTGTTTTAGTGCTTTTCGCTAAGCCATTGTTAACTAATATTCTACTGAGACCATTCACTGACGTTTGCGAAAGTTGATTAATAACTCCCGGTGAGCTATAACGCCACGGGTAAATCCAATCTAAGGCAGAATAAATACTCTCCTCTCTGCGAATCTTTGTTGTTGTAACATTTAAATCTAATTTCCTAACTCCATGAAACTCTTCTGCAACTACCATCTTTATTTCTCCAATATCTAATTCATTAAGTTTGTTTCCGTTTAAATCTCCCAATTAATAATATACGCATTATATATAAATTTAAATATAATTATCAATTAAATCAATAGGTTAAGAAATTTAGACAAAGCAATCCCACCTTTAGTAGATAAGAAAAAAATTTACTTACTCTACCGTTTGGTTTTAGTAGATAAGTAATAAATTGACTTACGCTACAATTTGGTTTCACACGGGAACGTAAAAAGTATTGGTTGCTGATTTAGATGCGTTTATAGCTACACTTTAACGACAAGTGAAAGTGTTGGAAGGTGCTAAGTAACCACTATATGCATCAATGAGTTGTAAGTGCATAATCACCATAAATACTCTTGGACTACTATCATGACTTCTGAAACTTATCTAATAAATACTGCCCCACAGTTTGATGTTCATAAATGGTCTGACTATACTGAGGTTAACCATGTTGTTGACGCCTTGTTTGATGAGATAAAGACCCTTCGTGCCAGCAAAGGAATTCGCATTAGAGAGGCTGATAAAGTTAAAAGGTCAATAAAAGTAATCATTATGGATTTATGGGTTGCATGCAAATTAACTTCCAATCCTTACAGGGGCATTTCAAAGAATAAAACTGACTTTGGCAAAGACACTAGGTATAGGAAGATTTTCCTTAAATTTAATTATTTTGTTGGGGTTGTTAATGACTTAGCAGAGCTAGTCTATATCAACGAAGAGCTAGGGCGGCAAGGTGGTTATAGAACAAGAATAAAGGCAAATGAAAAGCTCATAGATAAAATACTAAATCCAGAGTATGGAGTAGATGCTCTTGTTGCCAATAAAGGTAGCATGGCATTAGCTGACTATAATCCTGACCTTACAAGAGAGACCATCATTCTTCGTGACAAAGATATAGGTGGCAAGAAATACAACATTGATTATGTGGATACCGAAAACACAAATGCAATGCGATTGAATGTTCTGAAGATTAATAATAGGTTAGCCAAGGACAGAATTGCACTTCATGTTACCGATACTCAGTATGCAGCGATGATTGCTGACCTAAGCTCAAAGAAAAACAAGAATCCCACAGTAGACTTTACAAGAAATAGTGTTTACAGGGTTTTCAACAATGCATCCTTTGAGCAAGGTGGGCGGTTCTATGGCGCATGGTGGATTGGTATACCTAAAGAGTACAGAAAGTACATTACCATTGGAAGAAAGCCCACAGTAGAGCTAGATTACTCAGGCCATCACTTTAGAATTCTATATGCCCAAGATGGATTCCCTGCACCTGATGACCCTTACGATATAGTTGGTTTTGATAGAGAGAAGCAGAAAAAAGCAAGCCTCATTATGATTAATGCTTTTGATGAAATAGCAGCTACTAAGGCAATGCAAGGTCAAGGTATAAGTGGAGCTAAAAAACTAATAAAAGCTATTAAAGCTAGGCACTCACAGATAAGTCACCACTTCTTTACTGGGGTAGGTAACAACCTTATGTACCAAGACTCAAATCTAGCAGAGAAAGTGATGCTTAGAATGATGGATAGAGGTGCAACCATATTGTCATTACATGACAGCTTTATTGTTAGAAATTCGTATGACAATGAGCTAGAGGAAATAATGAATCAGGAATATAAAGCAGAGTTTGGTGAGCTAGCCAAGTTAAAGTATAAAAAGACTCAAGGTGAAGAAGCAAGTGAAACTCAAACACAAGCTTTAGGTGATTTCTTTGAATTGGATTTAGAGCAATACTTTAATAATCACACTATCTACCTAAGTATTTGGGGTAACTAATATTAAATATATACAGTGGCTGTCAGGCCACCTACTACAAACATACAATTATTAGTATATATACTAGATAGGTAGTATGTTAATTACTAATACCACTAACTCAAGGATAATGACCTGAGGGATTGCTAGGGTAATTAACAGATAGATAATCAGTACCTACTAAAAAAAAGTACTTGTGTAAGTAAGAGACAGGTGTGGGGTGGCTCTAAGGCCACCCAATAACTAGTAGTAACCTATATATAGTAGGTAGTAGGGGTGGTATATATGTTCATTACTAATCCCACTAACTTAAGGTCAATAAAACCTAGCTTAACAATGTATAAATCAAACACTTAATCTATACAAATATTCCATATATTTAATTATCAAATATAAAATAATGCCTTAAATAGAGTATTGTTACTTAACTAATATCCAAAATAAATTGCTTTAACATAATGATACAAAGGCTATATAAATCTTTTAACTAGAGAGTAGTTCCATTATTTAAGTTCATACGTCTATTTATGAAAAATTTGACTTTAATCTTACTTTGTCTATTGGGAGTCGGCGAATATTTGCTCTCTATATCTTTGGTGTTGGCTGCCAATACGCAAGACTCTAAGAGAATTGCTTTAGTTATTGGGAACTCTCATTACCAGCAATTAGGTTCATTAAGCAATACCATGAATGACGCTAAGTCTATAAACAAAGCCTTAATTGAAATTGGTTACAAGACAAGGCTCGTATCTGATGCAAATGAAGCCACTCTGAGAAAAGAAATTAAGACATTCTCAAGTGAGTCAGAAAATGCATCTATTGCATTAGTTTTTTATGCGGGTCATGGAGCCCAAGTAAATGGTGAGAACTTTCTCTTACCAGTAGATATGGACATCCCAAAGAATGATTCGGATGTTCAATTCTCATCAATAAAAGTTGATGATGTTATTAACTCAATTAAATCTAAAGTTAAGGTAGTTTTCTTAGATGCCTGCAGAGACAATCCTGTCCTAATTAAGAGTCTAGCAAAAGGACGAGGGTCTTATAGAGGTGGTCTTGCTCCTGCAAGTGCAGCTTCAATAGCAGATACTGGCGGGGGTATTTTTATTGCTTATGCTACTGATACCGGAAATGTTGCTCTTGATGGAGATGGACAAAATAACAGTCCATTTACTCATGCATTATTGAAACATATAAAAACACCTATTTCTATTGATGATATGTTCTCAATGGTTACAAAAGATGTAAGAGAGGCAACAAAAAATACCCAAAGACCATATAAGTACGCTTCACTTGATGGCGTTTTCTGTTTAACTGAAAGGTGCGGGCTAAGTCAATCTGAGCAGGGGGAAAATCTAGGCTCAAAGGGTGTAAATACTTCAGTCTCCGACATGGCCGCTATAAGTAATGAGGCTACCGAGAACTGGATTTTATATATGAGCAGTATTGAAAAGGGACATGAAAAACTTTTCTTCATAGATTCATCATCCATCGAAAAAGTAGACGGTAAAACTCATTTTAAAATTAAATATGAAAATCACGAGAAAGATAAGTCAATAAAAGATATAAATGCCAATCATTCCTACGATGTAGGATATTCAGTAATGGACTGTGCGAGCTCAGAGTGGGCAGATTACAAAATGATATCGTATGACGCAACGGGCAAGAAAATGAAAGACCTTCAATTTGGCTTGCCAGGAATGATTCCACTTATTAATAAGGCTAATCTTGATAAGAATAAAATAGCTTATTCAACGTACACCCTTGCATGTAATCCAGAAAAATTGATGCCAATTGTTTCACCCGAAGTAATTAACTCGGATGAATGGGATAGATTATGGACAATCAACCCAGATAAGGGGGTGGATTTGTATTATCTGAAATCTTCCGTGAAAAAACTTAAAGATTACGTTGATGTTATTGTAAAGGTTCATTATAGCGAACCCACTTCAGTTAGCCACCTAGTGGGTAACTTCCCCTTTGCATCTAACATATTTTTTACTAATGAAATCGTATTGGACAGATTTAGTTGTGCAGAGAAACGTTTGGCGGTGATAAGTGATAGTTATTTTGATATTAATGGTAGGCTAATTGAATTGCAAAACTTTATTGATGAGCCAGTAAATAGAGTGCTCACAGACCCAAGTCTTATCCAGTTTTCAAATAAATTGTGTGGGAATTAACCTAAAGTTAAGGAGTGCATCATGAATTTAAGAGTTCTGCTTTCCCTCATATTGTTTTTTACTATTTCAGCCTTTGCAGATGAGTCTTTGCAATCTCAAATTGGTCAAATTCATAGCTATGAATTTCCACTTCATAGCTTATCCTCTGCCTTAAAATCCTTAGAACCTGACCATGGGCCACAAACAAGAAGCATTAGAGATGCAGCTCTTTTTAAAAGCATAGCCCCGTCAGTAGTGCTTATTGTTACAGATGACGTTTCTGGCAAAGGGAGGTCAATTGGCTCAGGTACGTTAATTAATAAAAATGGTGAAATTCTTACTAATGCCCATGTTGTCGGGAGCAATAAAGAAGTTGCCGTTATATTTAAGCCTGCAACTGATACCCAGAAAATTTCAGAATCTGATATCAGAAGAGGCATAGTTGTTAGAGTGGACCAAATAGCAGATTTGGCTTTAGTTAAAGTAACTAACGTTCCAATCGGAAGAGTACCGACAAAGTTTGGAGATGACTCTGATATAAGCATCGGGGTGGATGTGCATGCAATTGGACACCCGCAAGGAGAGGCTTGGACATATACAAAGGGTGTAATTAGCCAATATCGAAATGACTATACATGGGACGACGGGAATTTTAAACACCATGCCGATGTAATTCAAACCCAAACTCCAATTAATCCTGGAAATTCCGGAGGTCCATTATTGAATAGTAAGGGTATGTTAATCGGCGTGAATACGTTCAAAACACGTGAGTCCGAAGGAATCAATTTTGCTGTTTCAGTAGATAACGTAAAGTTATTTTTATCAAGTAGTAATAACAAGTATGCAGAAGCCTCATCGGCAGCAAATGTCAGTTCTGCTAATACGCAAAAATGTGAAGCCAAAGAGACTTCTCGTGGTCAATCTGACGACAAGAAGGGAGATGTTATTTATTACGATTCCTCATGCACAGGTAAAACTGATGGAAGCATTACAACGCCTTATGACCAAGCCGCCCCTATTCTTATGGAGCTTGATAGGAATGGGGATGGGAAAGTTGATGTAAGGTTTTTTTCATTTAAAAGGAATTTTAAGTGGGATGTTTCTTACTGGGATACAAATTACGATGGTACTTGGGATATGGTTGGCTTCCATCCGGATGGAGAAACATTGCCTTCAAGCTATGAGCCCTATGAGACCTTCCAGGCTAGGCTAAAAGATAAATAAAGCAGTATTGATGCACATCAACACTAATGCTGATATTTAAGAATAGGGTAAGAATGACTATTAGATGTATTTTCTTAAAGGAATTTTCAAATGAGAAGTTTACTGTTAGCACTATTAATACTCACATCTACCCCTATTTTCGCTAATTGCATTGGTTACTCTGGGCCTGGGGGACCATGCTCTACGGGACCTGGCGGGGGTTTATATACCGGCCCGGGTGGTGGTGCTTACACAGGACCTGGCGGGGGGGCTTACACAGGTCCTGGAGGTGGTGCGTATACCGGCCCGGGTGGAGGGGCTTACACAGGTCCTGGAGGTGGTGCGTATACCGGCCCGGGTGGAGGTGCTTACACAGGTCCGGGTGGTGGGGCATATACAGGCCCAGGTGGTGGAGCTTATACGGGACCTGGCGGGGGTTGTTACAACGGTCCAGGTGGTGGCGGGACTGACAAGTGGAATAGACCCAACCCTTATTGTAAATAGGCACAAAGGCAAAATGAAAAAACTAATACTAGCAATATTACTAACAGTAACTAGCACAAGTGTTATGGCTGAATGGATTTATGTAAGTTCAAATAAAGCAGGGGATGAATTTTATTTAGATTATGGAACAAAAAGAGTAAACGGAAACATAGTTAAGATATGGGGAAGAGCAGTTTATAAAGAAGTTAGTCTTTATGGAGATTACTCTGTCAAAACTCAGGAAGAATATGATTGTGGAAATGAAACAAGTAGACTTATTTATTCAGCTTTTTATATAGACAGAGACTCTAACAAGCAAAGTTCTTCTGGTAATTCTACTTCACTTGATTGGGAGCCAATTATGCCTGATTCGGTTGGTAAGGTTATATTCCAATCAGTTTGTAAAAGGTAAATTTTCAAATGAAAAAACTACTATTTATTATTTGTATTGCTCTTATTGTTGCCTCGTCAGTAGCTGAAGCTGCTAACCGTAAAGGTAGTCATCGTGTTGGTGGCTATAACAGTCATGGCAAAGGAAGTCATTATGTTGGTGGACATAGGTGATGTTGACAACTGGCCTTAATTAGACTTGGACTTGGGATGAGGCAATGAAAAAGCTAACGCTTGCAATACCACTAATATTCGTAACATTGTTTCTAGCAGGATGTGGCAAACCACAGGGACAAATTGATGCTGAAGCTCAGGTAGAGGAGTTGCAAGATGAAAACACCCATCTTAAAGAGAGTTTGGAAGAAGTTAAACAAGACATTCAAAGTGCTCGGGATAATCTTGAGCAACATAAGCTTGACGATGCTAGTGGTGATTTAGATTCTGCGGAAGAAAAAGCTAATGAATGATTTGTTACAAACATATTACTATTGACAATGAATTATATTGAGAATAAGGTTATTCTTATAAAGGGGAAATATTATGAATAATAAACGTAAGTTCTTAATTCCATTGGCTGCTTTGGCTAGTGTGTTTGTAGCTGGTAATGCTTCAGCGAACGTTAATGCTAATGAGCCAAACTTGTCTTCAGCGGGTGCACAAATCCAAGCGACTAAGGTTGTTGGTGCTAATGATGTATTCAGTTTCATTTTGAAGACTCCAGCTCAAAGCCAATTTATGGCAGAGCATGCATCACACGCATCACACGCATCACACGCATCACATAGCTCTCATCAATCTGGTAGTTAATGGCTAGTGCTGATGTAGTGCTCGTCTTTGATGAGCGATTGTTCTCTATAGAGGCAGTGCAGAAGGCTGCCTATAGGTTTATACATCTATTTGCGATGGACATGAGCTTAGTCAATGGGAGCATTACTTGCACTCTAACACCGTCACAGGAGCATAGCCCTGAGGGGCTTCAGCATTACATTGACGAGTTTAAAAAAGAAGTTCTTGACCAGCACCTACGTATTAAAATAAAAGCCGAAACAGAAGACGTCAGAAACCTAGTCCTTGGGATAGCTTTCTCAAACTCAGGGCTGCTGGCAAGTGAGTAAATTCCATTCTAAAGAAGATTACCTACCCACAGAAGCTAGCTATAAACTACTCCCTATCAAGTTTGAAAGATTAAACTCTGATGAGTATGTATTAACCAATATGTCAGGCGAATTCACGGTAATAGAAAACGCTGATTTAGACAAAGTGGTTAACTATAAACTTGTTCCAGAAGACCAGTTATATGCTGACCTACGATCAAGGCAATTTATCTACGAGCCAAACGACAAGTCTCCAGTTCAGATGCTTGCCTTAAAAGTTAGAACTAAATATTCCCGCCTTGCCAACTTTACCAATTTACATCTATTCGTAGTAACACTCAGGTGTGACCATAGCTGCCCATATTGTCAGGTTTCCCGTCAATCTGAGGATAAGTCTTCATTTGATATGACAAAAGAAATGGCAGACAAGGGTTTAGATTTTGTTTTTCGTTCACCGTCACCGGCTTTAAAAATAGAGTTTCAAGGTGGTGAACCACTTCTTAATTTTGAGCTTGTTAAATACATAGTACTTGAAGCTAAGAAGCGCAATGAATCTCTAGGACGTGATTTAGCCTTTGTGATTGCTACGACTCTTTCTCTACTAACAGACGAAGTTTTAGACTTCTGTAAGGCACACAACATATTCCTATCATCGTCACTTGATGGTGTTGAGGCTCTTCATAATGCTAATCGTCCACGAGCTGGCAAGAACAGCCACCAGAAGTTTGTTGAGGGGCTAGGTAAAGCTAGACTTGCTTTAGGTTTTGATAACGTATCAGCATTAATGACAACAACGGAGCAGAGCCTTCCGCAAGTAAAATCAATCATAGACGAATATCTTCGGTTAGGCTTTAACGGCATCTTCCTAAGACCTTTATCCCCATACGGCTTTGCAATTAAGACTAAGAAGTATCGGGCTTATAACACGGAGCGTTGGCTTGAGTTTTATAAGGAAGGGCTAGACTACATAATTGAACTTAATAAGGCTGGCGTTAGGTTCACTGAGCACTACACTTCATTAATACTTACTAAAATGCTAACTTCAAATGACCCTGGTTTTGTGGACTTGATGAATCCTTCTGGTGCAGGTATTGCTGCGATTGTTTTCAACTATGATGGCGGTGTGTATGCGTCTGATGAAAGCCGAATGCTTGCAGAAATGGGCGATGATAGCTTCCGCCTTGGGCATATTGAGAAAAATACTTACGAAGAAATGATGTTGTCAGACAAACTTCTTGACGCTTTGGAGGACACATTTACACTAAGCGTACCAATGTGCTCAGACTGCGCCTTTGAGCCTTACTGTGGGGCAGAGCCGGTATACCATCATGCTGTATATGGCGACTCAGTTGCAAGAAAGCCAGAGTCAGAGTTTTGCAAACGCAACATGGCGATATACAAACACCTTATTGAGCTAATGAGGTCTGATGCAGAGACTAAGCAGATATTTCTAGGTTGGGCTAATAGATGCTAAAGCTAAGTGGAAAAGTTATTGAAATTAAAAGTTCAAATGCATCGGGTAACGCTCTTTACAGCATTAGTACGAACAAAGAACTTCCTAAAATACTAAGAGCTGAAAAAGCTTACTTAGTTAGTGATATGCTTGTGCCTGAAGGCTTTAAGCACTACATCATCCTAGACCACCTTACTGCCTGTGTAGCAGCTTTGCCGGTTAATGCTGAATATACCGTTCTACCTCAGGATTATTCCTACATTGCTAACGATGATGTAATCAGAATATCTCAAGAAAAATCAGCAATACGAGTCTTATACAGAGCGTCTTCACCAAACAACGGGATACTTATTACTGAGCAGTGTAATCATTACTGCTTGATGTGCTCTCAGCCTCCGAAAGATATAGATGATTCTTGGTTATTGGCTGAAACTGAGGCGCTTATTCCACTGCTGCCAAGGTACACAAAAGAGATTGTATTTACTGGGGGAGAGCCAACTCTTTTTGGTGAGCGGTTTTTAGATATACTCAGACTCACTAAGAGTTATATGCCTGAAACCAGCATTCATATACTTTCTAATGGACGTAGCTTCAAGAGTGAAGCTTTCACAAAGAGTTATGCAGATATTGCTCATCCAGACATGATGGTTGGAATTCCAATTTATTCTGACGACCCCACACAACACGATTATATAGTCCAAGCTAAGGGTGCATTTGACGAGGCTATCTTAGGGATTTTAAATCTCAAGAAGCATAATCAGAAGGTTGAGATTAGAGTGGTCATTCACAAGCAGTCTATAGGCCGCCTAAAACAGTTATGTGAGTTTATCGGTAGAAATCTACTGTTTGTTGACCATGTGGCGCTCATGGGGCTAGAGATGACGGGATTTACACGGGCAAATCTAGACAAGCTTTGGATAGACCCACACGACTACAAAGACACCCTAAGCGAAGCTGTGCAAATACTGGTTCGTTATGGTTTGAACGTTTCGGTATATAACCATCAGCTATGCTTAGTTAATAGTGACGTGCAGCCCTATTACAAAAAGTCGATTAGTGACTGGAAGAATGAGTTTGTAGAAGAGTGCACTGGATGCAAAAAGCTTAGTGACTGTGGCGGACTCTTTTCTTCAGGTGTGCAGCATGGTTACAGCAAGAACTTACATGCTTTTAGCTGAGATTAAGCATAATAAATGATGCGTTCATTTTTATTGATTATATTATTAGTCTTTACAGTAAGTGCTTGTAAGGAAAAAACTAGCGAGTCTGAAGTTCCCCCTTCATGGGCTTCTGCTAAAGAGGAAACTCCTGTTGCTGAAGCAACTCCCGCCAGACCTGAGGCTAATCCATATTTAAGTTTAGCAACTCCCGCCAGACCTGAGGCTAATCCATATTTAAGTTTAGCTACCCCAAAAGAAACCAAAGCTAATTTACCTGATCCTTCGGCAGAAAGTCATAAATATATAAGTTCTAGAACTTGTGAAAGTGGCCATTGGGTAGATTCAGTTTCTGATGATGGAGAAATAGTTAAATTAGAAGATGGTAGTGTTTGGGAGGTGGATGCTGGGGATACTGTAGACTCAATGCTATGGCTTCCAACGACGACTGTTTTAGCCTGTCCCCATAAGCTTATCAATACTGAAGACAATGAAACAGTTGGAGCAACACGTTTGAAATAACTTATGAGTTTATTGAAGTCTAAGTTTAAGGCATAGTTGCACGAAGAAAACTAAAATGAAAAAGCTCTTACTTATAGCCTTATGCATATCAAAGCTTGCATTTGCAGATGTTGAATTTCAGAAGTTAGATTACAAAGACTCTAAAGGCCATGAGTACGCATCACTTAAACTAACAGACCATATTCTGGATTCTGATGTTCCTTTATTTAAAAAGTATATTAAACAAATCCACAAAGAGCATTTACGGTTAGAGGATGATTCGGTTGTATTAAATAGCCATGGTGGTATGGGCATTCCTGCAGTTGCGATTGGCAGAATTATTCGTAAAGAACATCTATCTACCTTAGTACCTCAAGATGCTATCTGTAACAGCGCATGTGCTTATGTCCTGATTAGTGGAGTCTGTAGGATGGCAATAGGTGAAGTGAAAATTCATCGCTCTCTACATCAAGGTGATGAAGCTATGGTTAAGCCAGTTTCTGTAACAGAGAATTACAAGGTTATACGAAAAGTCATTCGAGATAAATTTAGTTTTTACCGTGAGATGGGTGCGCCAGACGCAATGGTATGGCAGGGAATTAATACCCCACAATGGCTGATAACAAGTCTCAGCGAAGAGGAAAAGAATTCGTATGGATTGTTTTATTCAATCCCTGAAGAGCAAGACCTTCGTTACAACCGCATAGCTAGGCAACGTAAAGTAAGTAAATTTGATTTGGTTGAAATACTTAAAGATAAGTATGTTGAATTAAATCCTGCTGATAGCCCTAGCGATATTACGAATCGCTTATCGTGTTCAGAACAGTTGTTCTTGGAGGAATAAAATGAAAAAGATTCTGTTACTTGCATGTTTGTTAATAAGCTTCAGTCCACTTCAATCCTTTGCTCTAGACCAATTTAACTCGGAGCAAGCTGCACAAAAGCATTGCCAAACCGATATTGTTGTATGGGTAAACCTACCTACAGGGATATTCCATTATAAGGGTCAGCGGTGGTATGGCATCACTAAAAGCGGTGCTTATGTATGTAAGCAAGAAGCAGTTAAAGAAGGTGACAGACCATCAAGGAATGGACAATAGTCTCGCAGTACAAAACTTTATAAAAAATAGAACACCCCTTAACATAATTTATCAACAGTAATAAATTGCCCCCCTATATCTAAAAAGTAGAACACTATGAACAGCAAAGCCTTTCATGTCGTTATAGTCGCTTCATTGCTAGTTCTAGGCTTGCTTTTGTTAAAGGTTCTTACAAGGCACTACTGGTTGATGTTTTTTCTATGGTTATTATTGCCTCTTGTTTATGTATGGATTACTGGCGATTTGATGAGGACTAGTGTATCTATTGAACTTCATAGTGCCATTAAAACTTTGCTGTTAGCTAGTGCTATAGGCCTTTCAATTATTAATGGCGTCAATTATGAAGATATTCGGCATAGTGCGGGTTATAAACTTATCGATGGATATCACATAGTAAAAAGCCACGACTGCGGCTCTGGGCCAGAGAATGCAGATGGAAGCTCTGCTGGAGAGCCTCCTGACGTGTGTACTATTGAAGATTTATCCAAAGTATCTTGGTATAGCAAAGTTTTGTTATATTTAATGGAGTGGGGCATGCTCGTTCTTTTCATATTAATCCCTGCATCAATAAGTATGCGTGAATAGCGAATGCCATTACTTACAGATGACGTTGTCTTAAATGCTCTTTTTGATTCATTATCAGAGCTACGCCCATTTACTAATTTAAACATCAAAGACATCCCAGCTCACGGCTCAATTATCTATACCGTATTTTTAGATAAGTCAGAGTTTATCTACGTTGGGATAGGTGGTTTATCGGGTAAATCTGTTCTTGATAGAAATCCTCAAAGCCGTATCCGTCAGCACACACAGGGTACTCGCAGTGGTGACCAGTTTTGCATCTACATTCAAGACTTTTATGTATTACCAACATTGATTGGCCAAGCCTATACTCCAGTCAAGGGCTACCTTGATAAGTTAACTAAGGAGTTTATCCAAACGAGATTAACCTATCGATACTATGTTGTTCAATCAGATGATAGCGATAAGGTTGTGAGAAGGATTGAGCGTGAACTGCAATCAGGTCAGCATGGTCATGCACTACCCAAATTAAATGGAATGATTAAGTGAGTACCTTCGATGAGTTAAAGAAGTTCATCAAAATAGATATGAGGACCTCGCATATCTACCAACCAGTTATGCTTATTGAATTACTCAAAAACAATGGCAAAAGAACAGTAACTGATATAGCAAAAGCTTTCGTTAATCGTGACCCCACACAAGTTGAGTATTACTCTAACGTCGTCAAGAACATGGTTGGTAAGGTACTGACTAAAAATAGAGGCATCACTTACGTAGAGGGTGATACATACCATCTATCTGGCATTCGTGATTTAAGCGAGTTTGAGCGTGAAGAGCTAATTAAGCTATGCCAGCAACGGCTAGAAGGTTACGAGGCAAAGCGTGGTGAAGCGATGTGGGAGCATCGCAGAAGAGGCCATGAGCCTATCAGTGGTTCTATTCGTTATGAAGTCTTAAAGCGAGCAGAGTTTAGGTGTGAGCTATGTGGCATCTCAGCAGAAGAGAAGAGTTTAGAGGTTGACCATATCCATCCGAAGAGCTTGGGTGGTAAAGATGACTTATCAAACTTCCAAGCCTTGTGTTACTCATGCAATGCCTCAAAAGGCAATAGAGACTCAACCGACTTCCGTGATGTAAATACCCAATATGAACATCGAGAAGAAGATTGTATTTTCTGTAATGCCCAACTAAATGACCGTGAACGTATTGTTGATGAGAACGTACTTGCCTATGTAGTTCGTGATGGTTACCCTGTCACGCAATATCATTCATTATTCATACCAAAGCGTCATGTTGCAGATTACTTTGGTCTAACTCAGGCTGAAATCAATGCCATTAACCAACTCATCAAAGCACAGAAGAAACTATTAGATGAAGTTGATGCAACTATTGATGGTTACAACGTTGGGATGAATTGTGGTGAATCAGCAGGGCAAACAGTTTTTCACTGTCATGTGCATTTAATACCTAGACGTAAGGGTGACGTAGAAAGCCCGAGGGGTGGGGTTCGTCATATTATTACTGGTAAGGGTAGTTATTAACTTTGCTTTAATCCTGAGGTTCTATGAAGTTAAGTTATTAAATGTTTAAAAATGGTATAATTTCCATGTAGTTTAATTAGTAAGTTTTGTCCTTTTTTTGTCCTTTTTGATTAGGACAAAGGGTTAAAAGTTGTTGAGATAATATTCAAAGATGTGGTATCCAATGGGTTTAAGACCTATGGAGACTGTAGCTCAGTTGAATTGTGATTCCTGTTGTCGTGGGTTCGAGCCCCATCAGCCACCCCATATTTTATAAGCCTCACAGCCTAGTGGGGCTTTTTTATTGAATCTTTCATCGTTTTTACTTTAGATAATGGCTGCACTTAACCCAAAGTAATTAATTGCTCTCAGCAGAAGCATCACCTGACGCAGCAGTTAAGCGCTAAATGCTTCTACTCGGCATTATCAATCATTTTTTTGAGACCAGTAGTAAAAAATCTGTATAAGCCTTTGTATAAGCCTTGGCCACTAGATAAACAAAAGGCTTACAGTCGTTAAACTGTAAGCCTTTGTTTTTACTACCGGTATTTGGTGCGCCCGGAGCGATTCGAACGCCCGACCCCTTGGTTCGTAGCCAAGTACTCTATCCAGCTGAGCTACGGGCGCATGCGCAGTATTATACGGCATGCTGCTATTTTGTAAAAGGACTAATTCTATAACTGTTAATTAAAGCTGCACTTTACATAATGGCTTTAAGGATCAGAATGTTATTAACTGGTTAGTGGCTTTGGTAGGTTTGTAATGAGTTTGTAGTAATTATCATCTAAAATACTCAAGATGAAGTATTCAAATAACGTTTTTAACCTCCTATTTTTAGTAATCTGCAGCTTAGTTTTTACAAGTCAGATGGCATGTGCTGAAGATAAAGCTATTGAGCCATCAACCATTCATTGGGATTCCATCCTAGTGACACCTGCATGGTTAAGTCTACATGGCCAATTCACAGATACAACGCAGTACCATCCAAGTTTTAATGCAGCCTCTTCAGGCGCTAACAGTATGCTTGCAACCAGTTCTACAAAAAATACCAATGATATAACTCTTTTTCTTGGGGTGTCATTATGGGAAGGGGCTGAATTATTTTACAATCCGGAAATTGATCAAGGGTATGGCTTATCCAATACATTAGGCCTCGCTGGCTTTTCAAGCGGAGAAGCTTATAAAGTTGGGGCGGGATCTCCTTACATAAAAGTACCCCGGTACTTCTTTCGTCAAACTATTAATCTAGGCGGAGAGTCCGTTAAGCTGAATGACGGTATTAATCAGACGGCTGGCACTAGAACAGCGGACAACCTCATTATCACTGCAGGTAAATTCTCAGTAGTGGATATATTCGATACGAATACATATGCCCATGACCCTAGAGGCGACTTCTTGAACTGGTCCATTTTAGAATCAGGTGCCTTTGACTACGCAGCAGACGCCTGGGGATATACCTATGGGGGTGCAGTGGAGCTCACTAAAGATTGGTGGACGGCGAGGGCGGGTGTGTTTGCTTTATCTGTGATCCCTAATCAGCCATTAATCGATAGTTCATTTCATGACTATGAAACCGTTGTTGAACTGGAAGAGCGTCATCAACTCTGGACTCAGCCAGGCAAATTTAAATTCTTAATGTTTACTAATCACGCCAACATGGGGTCCTACAGCACGGCTATTGCACAAATAGGGACTGATCCCAATGCAGTGCCCAATACGGCATTAGTCAGAAGTTATGCCACTAAAATGGGTGTGGCATTCAATACCGAGCAAGCCATTACGGATCATATTGGATGGTTTGGTCGAGTCAGTTTAAATGATGGGTCAAAAGAAACTTATGACTTTACTGACATTAATCGCTCAGTGGCCACTGGGTTACTAGTTGAAGGAAATTTATGGGACAGACCTAAGGATAAAATAGGGATTGCTTTTGTGGAGAATCAACTTTCTTCCGCATCTGCCAAAAGTTATTTTCAGTTAGGTGGGTTGGGAACATTGATAGGGGACGGCAAGCATTCTGGTTACGCACCAGAGCAAATAATTGAGACCTTTTATTCAATGCAAGTGGAAAAGCATACGACAGTCACTTTGGATTATCAGTGGGCAAATAATCCCGCCTACAATCCCAGTAGAGGACCAATCAATATTCTCGGCTTAAGAATTCACGCCGAATTTTAAATTTACGCATGCGGCGCAGTGCCCATCAGTGATCGGGAATTCGACTTAGATTAAATGATAATAGGACTGTTTTTTGCTAAACAATCTTGCATGAAATTAATGCGTCTTCATCAAAGCGATAAACCGCACATAGGCGATGATAGCCATCAGCAATAATAACGTTACCATTCGCTTTATCTCTGACCAGTAGCAAAGGTGAAACGCTTTCGCCTGTTTTGATTTTTCTAGCATCTTTTCGTACATGGTAATTACTGATACCAAGGAGAGATAAATTAGAGGCTCTGAATAAATCTTTGGCTTTAAAGCTTGTTATCCCGATAGCTCTTAATTGATCAGCGAAAGTTTCGGCCACCTTGTTTTCATAGATTAAGCTTAAGTAAGACGCTGCCGCAGGATAGTCATGGTCTTCGGGAAGGTCTAACCACTTAATCACTTGCTTTGTTTGTTTGGCCATGAGTAAAGCTCCTTATGAAAGTGCTATTTACTATGTTGCGAGTAAACCGATATTACAAAACTATTTCTTTGCTGACGCACTTCTAATTTTAGCCATCTTCTCACGCCACTCGTTGAGCTGCTCTTCCTCAAGTTCTAATTGAAGTGCTATCGCGTCTTCACGGCTCAGCTTATCATTATTTAAGCGCTTTGGCAGTTTGCCGCTCATCCTTGATAGCAGGCGCTCTGCTTCCTCTGTATTTAATAACTTTGCTTTATCAATAAACTCTTCGCTCGCTGTTTTTTTTGCCATGGTTATTGTTGTTCAATCTATATTTATGAGTAAAAGCCATTCTAAGAAGTAGTACGTTCAGCAGGTGTGAATTTTTTGTGACATTTTGGACTTTCAAAGGCGTACTTAAAAAATAGGTGACAAAAAAAGCCCTTTATATAAAAGGGCTTAGGCTGCCTTAGATTTTAATCGTGCGCGACAATGAACCCTTCAATAATTTCTGGTTTCTGGTAGATGACGCCTTTGTTATCAATCTTGCGAATACGTAACCAATCGGCAAACTGCCTGTCAGTGAGAGTCCCCGCAGCAACATCTAACATGACTTGAATTGCATCTTCTATAGTGTATTTGATGCTCGCTCCATTATCAGCTAAAAATAAACGTGTAACAATCCAGCCTGTACGCTTATTACCATCATTAAAACCATGGTTTCTCGTGAGCCCATAACCATAGATAGCGGCCAAATCAAATATATCGGGTTTGGGGTCACCATAAGATTCTAATTGTTGAGGTCTGGCAATTGCTGAATCAATCAAATTATCATCTTTAACGCCATCTAAGCCCCCATGTTGTGACAACTGCACGTCATGAATAGCCAAAACAGTATCGCGACGAACCCAGCGCCAAGCTGTCATTTAGCAAGCTCACGTAAAATTTCGCGATCTTCACGCATAATTTTTTCGGCTAAAGTCATTTGACGCCCAAAATCAGGGTTATATGGTGTAATTCGCAATCCACCGCCTGGGGCATCTGTAAGATACAGAGTGTCACCTTTTTGTATATTCAATTTGACTTTGGCTTCCTTGGGAACAATAAAGCCTTCGGATGCTCCGACGGTCGTTAATTTAAAAGTAAGCATATTAGTCTCCTATATAATTATTATTATATATATATACCTATAATTTTACAAACCAAATATGGTTGATTAATTAAGCCTAAAAGAGACGGGTACCAATACACTTAAGTCGTGCTCACGTAAATCGATGGGTGGTTGACTAAATGGGGTTGCCTTTTTCACCATTTCTAGCGCTTGATTATCGAGTAACTCGTAGGTGCTCGATTGATAAACATTTGCTGCGATAAGCTTACCGAGGCTATTTATTTGCAGTTGTAGTACCACTATCCCCTGTTGCCTAGACTGCTTGGAAGCGGGTGGATATTGCTTAAATTTCGCAATTTCTTGTGATAGCAATATACCGTATTGAGCACGTTTATTTTGTGTATCAGCAGCGCTTGGTTTCTGCGGCGGCAAATCGACTTTTTGTGGAGATGCTAACGCTATAGGCTCTTGTTTTATATCCCTTGTTTCGGTTGCAATGATGGCTATATCGCTGGCATTTTTTTGATCAGTGATTGGGGTGTCGATAT
>Ga0364881_10399_pt1 | contig 25250 bp, 20 predicted proteins | sample ExccelJu500001D4_5_FD_206923 | JGI IMG/M metagenome (GOLD analysis project Ga0364881, IMG submission 206923) | Enriched cells from Trout Bog Lake Hypolimnion, Wisconsin, USA - BchlTB.July30.5000.01.D4 | ecosystem: Environmental > Aquatic > Freshwater > Lake > Hypolimnion/Profundal zone | place...
GCCTTCCCGGCATCGGGTGCATAGATATAAGAGTGTTTGACTTTTGCATTAAACAGCCACTGAGCCTTTTTCCCGCTTGCAAGGTTCTTGTAAATTACGGTCATTAGCATGCTTTTGTCAATATTTCCACCATAAAAATCGGGCGCACGTGCAATAAGTGCCTTAATTTTTCCTGAATTCATCGATTCGAGTAAAACAAGATCAACCTGTGCCCTGATCTCTCCTTTCCTACTGGTTGGACTAATGGGTGACTCCTCTGTAATATGGGTTACAAAATCGCCTCCAATGGCATAAACATTGTCAAAGAATACCAGCTTTGCCTTAGATGCAATGCAGGCATCGATCACGTTTTGGATCAAAGGGGGCCAGAGATCGCTCCAGACTTTGGTGCTATAATCAAATCCAATGGTAAGATAAACAATTTCAGAATCCGATACAGCCTTAAATACCTGTTCCCTATCCGTAAGATCTGCAGGAAATAACTGATCAGTTTCATTTACTCTCTTCGGATTACGACTAACCAACCGGATATCGTCTGTGAAATATTTGAGTGATTTAGCGAGTTCAACACCAACAGACCCGCCTGATCCTAAAATTGTTTGCATTGTATTTCAGTATTTTAAGTTCAAAAGTTTTAACTATTCAAAAGTATTAACTTTTTTGATTGAACCGCAGTCATATTCCCGAAATGATTTCCTGGTTTACAGGAATGTTTATCAGATTTCAATCATGGTTTTGTAATTTATTTTATAATTATTTAAAAAAAAGTTAATAAAATGTAAATAGTTAATTAATAATTTAAATATCTTTGCAGTCATAACACAAGCTATTTAGTAAGTTATTCATATTTTCAAAAGGTAAAACTATGCCTCTGGAAACGGATTTTCAGCTCAAGAAGGTCTCTTCTGCTGAATTAAATAAAATCAGGCAGAAGAAAAGAATACTGAGTTTGCTGCGCACAAATGGATTCACTTCAGCACCGGTACTCAGTAAATGGTTGAAGATAAGCCTTCCGACCTGTATCGTTTTATTGAATGACCTTATTGCTTCAGGTTATGTGAAGAATTTTGGTATTGGCGAATCCAGCGGGGGGCGGAAACCAAGCCTTTATGGTTTGCCTGAAGATGGATTTTATGTGATATCCTGCGACGTTGCCCGCTTCTCTGCAAATATGGTCATTTTGGATTGTTACCATAAATTCGTTACTCCGACGGTAGAAATAAATACGCATATTGATGACCCTCAGCTTATAGATAAGTTATACGAGACTGCAAAACAGCTGATGGCTGCTTCACAAATTCCGGATGAAAAAGTCTACGGGATTGGAGTGGATATGCCGGGGTTGATCAACTCAAAAGCAGGGATTAATTATACCATTAAAGATAAAAAACGGCAAACTATTGGCCGTGAATTGAGGATGCGTTTCAATAAGCTGGTCTACGTAGATAATGATGCCAGGATGCATGCCCAGGGAGAATTCCATTTTGGTGCCGCCAAAGAATATAAGGATGCCATCATTATCCATTGGAGCTGGGGACTTGGGCTGGGGATTTTCGTAAACGGTCAGCTTTGCAGCGGGAAAAACGGATTTGCCGGCGAATTCTCTCATATTCCCGTTGTTGAAAACGGGGAGTTATGCATCTGCGGGAAACGGGGCTGTCTGGAAACCATTGCCTCCTCCAACGCAATTATCAGACGAGTTAGGCAGGGTTTTGCAGACAAGGAAATTTCCTCGCTGATCAGGCAATTTGAAAACCATCCCGAGAAAGTGACTCCGGAAGATGTTATAAATTCTGCACGTCAGGGGGATGAATTTTGCATTTCGATCCTGAACGAAGTGGGAAGTGCCATGGGGAAAGGACTATCCTATATCATTCAGTTACTGAATCCGGAGGTGATTGTACTCAGCGGGCCACTTTCAAAGGCCAAACAATATGTTTTATCACCCATCCAGCAATCTTTGAACAGACTTTGTCTCGAAAAGATTTCGGAAAGTACCCTGCTTCTCATCTCGGATATGGGCGATCAGACTGCGCTTCTCGGAACTTCTGAAATGATTTTTCAGAAAGTATTTAATGAAATAAGTTTCTTATGAATAATAAATCAAAAGTATGCCTATGAACAACTTGAAAAGTGGATGAAAATCATTCAAAAACTCTCCTGTTTTGAGCAAAACAGGAGATTGCGCTTCGTATAAATCTGCAGGTACGAAGTGGAGACTAATTCTTCTGCGGAAAAAATATCAATTCAGAAATTAAACTAAAATTAGAACCCTATGCGTAAAATTTTATTATTGGCTGTCTTGACGATTGGACTATTCTGCTCGTGGCAGGTAGCACTCGCTCAAAAAACACTCACCGGTAAGGTAACGGATGACAAGGATGGCACTTCAATGCCTGGCGTTACAGTTCTCGTTAAAGGAACGACTATCGGAACAATTACCGATGAACTGGGTGCTTTTAAAATATTGGCCCCAGCTAATGCAAACACCCTCGTATTTTCCTTTATTGGTTTTAATACCAAGGAAGTAGCAATCACAAACCTGAAAACAATTAATGTAAGGCTTCAGGCTACTACTGCCCAGTTGGGTGAAGTCGTCGTTACAGCTATGGGTATTGCCAAGCAGGAAAAAGCGCTTGGATATGCTTCTACGACCGTTAAGTCAAGCGAAATCATTAAAACAAGTCCGACCAACTTCGCGATGGCACTCTATGGCCAGGCGCCTGGTTTACAGGTTGGTTCCAGTCCTGGAGGTTCAACCAGCGGTGTAAATATGACAATCCGTGGGGTCAACTCTATTACGGGTAAAACACAGCCACTGATCGTTTTGGATGGTGTGCCAATCCGCGACGGGGAATTCAACAACGGAAACTATTGGGGAGACCAACGTCTTAGAGGTACTGGTTTACTCGACATTAACCCTGAAGATATTGCAACCATTTCAGTGTTAAAAGGGGCTTCTGCTGCCGCTCTATACGGGTCAGAAGCTGTGAATGGCGTTATTTTGATCACCTCTAAATCGGGTAAAGGGAAAAAAGGATTTTCAGTGGATGTAAATATTTCAACCAGTGTTGATCATATTGCATATCTGCCAGATTATCAGAATGTAAGGGGCTATGGATATCCAACATACCTAAACGACGCAGGACAGGATGCAAACTTATTTATACACAAAACTATAAATGGAGTGGACAATAGGGAACTTATTCAAACTTCAGTTAACTATGGTCCTGTATTTGATGGTAAACCCATTATGTCGTGGGATGGCATTGTCCGCCCATATTCCGCTCAAAAAAATAATTATTCCAATTTATTTCAGACGGCCAACAGCACGATGTATAATGTAGCAGTTTCAAGTTCATCCGAAAACTCAAATACACGATTATCAATAACCCGTTCGGAGAATGAAGGAATTAGCATGGGCTCCCAGGAGAACAAAAATAATTTCAACCTGACCAGTCACCACCAGTTTGGCAAGAAAGTTTCCGTTGATGTCAATGTTAACTATATCAATAACCATATCATCAATCGTCCTTATTCCATCGACCGGATGATCAACAACTTTACCGGGATGATAGGGCCGTTCGACAATGGAAACTGGTATCTGAAAAAGTACCAGACCAGTTTGGGCTACCATGCTGTTTATGGGACCAACCAGAGTCTTACCCCAAATGAGAACATTACTAACAGCGGCTACAGATCAGACATCATGGACTTTGTATGGAATGTTAAAGCAAACAGGGAAGATGAATACAGCGACCGTATTATTGCAAATATTACCACCAATTATGAGATTGTTAAGAATTTAAAATTAAGGTCTAGGTTTGCGACCGATGTTACCTCCCGGAAAATTGAAGACCGTAACCGGAACACCGTACCTCTTTTATTTGGTAATTCAGGATCCTTCGGATTTTCATCTTATCGCGATAACATCTTCTACGGAGACCTTTTGTTAACCTATAACAAAAAGATTATGCCAGACCTCGATTTCACAGTGATGGGTGGTTATACCGCGAAGGAAGACAAAACCAGCAACGAGAGTGTGTCAACCAACGGTGGCTTGAGCACAGAAAACCGGTTTGACCTCTCTTCTACTGTCAATGTACTTAATGCAAGCGGATCTCTTGGTGAATTGGTTTCTGATGCATTGATTGGAACGGTTAACTTTAACTATAAGGATTACCTGTTTTTGGAAGGGAATGTACGACGTGACCGGTATTCAACGATGAGCCCGAATAATAATACGTTTGCGTATCCTTCTTTGAATTCAAGTTTTGTATTCTCTGAAGCGCTTCATATGCCTGGATTCATTAATTATGGTAAACTGCGCGGATCATGGGGTATTGTAGGTAACTATCCTGACCAATACGGTGCCAATATTGCTTATAACCAGGGTACTTTAGGTGTTACCCAGAAAGGTGGCTCATCTGTATTGTATACCACTTTGCCAACTACTATGGGGAATGACGGTATACGGCCGGAAAAAAAGCATGAAATTGAATTTGGATTGGAAACAAGAATGTTCAACAACCGCGTGAGCCTCGATGTTTCTTATTATAATGCTCAGCTGAGAGACCAGATTTTACCGTTAACTACCCCAATTTCTATGGGCGCAAGCTCCGTGTTAACCAATATTGGAACGCTGAGGAATTCAGGTCTTGAAATCGGATTAAACATTACAGCAGTTAAAGCCGGAGAATTCAAATGGCAAACAGGAATTAACTGGGCAATGAATCATAACAAGATCGAAAAATTGACCAACGGACAAAATATGCTGCAGCATGTAGATTATGATGGTAGTGCGGCACAATTGAGATCTTACGTCGGACAGCCAATGGGAGACCTCTATGCACCTCCGGTTTTGAAAGACGCTACAGGACAACCAATTGTTGGTTCAGATGGATGCTACCAGCTTGAAACGGACCCGGCTAAGATGAAGAAAGTTGGAAATGTGATGCCTATTGCTATTGGCGGATTTTTCAACACATTCACCTATAAATCGTTTACCCTCGACGCTATGATTGACTTCCGCATTGGAGGCTATATTATGCCAACCGGTATTAACTGGTTGACCAGTCGCGGTCTGACCAAGGAGAGCTTAAACCATATGGATAAAGCACATGGCGGTCTGAGTTATTATATTAAAGTAACTCCTGATGGCGCAAATTCAGGAATTGCGACCAACGGCATAACCGGCCCTCATGGCGAAACTGTGTTTAACGATGGTATTTTGCTTCCCGGAAATGCTCCGGATGGATCAAAAAATACAAATATCGTAGGGCAGGCATATTACTATGATAATGTTTACAACTGGGGTGGTCCTCAATATGGGGGATCCCGCTATGAACTTTTTATGAAAAAGAACACTTACTATAAGATGAGGGATATTACCTTCGGCTATGATCTGCCTAAAGGTTTTGCCAACAAAATCGGTGCTTCTAAACTCAGATTTTCTCTATATGGGCGTAACTTGTTCTATATCTACAGAAATATTAAAAACATCGATGGTGAAGCTACTGTTGCCGGTTCAAGATGGATCCAGAACGTGAACAACGCAGGCGAAAACCCCACTACCCGGACCTTTGGTGCAATGTTAAGGGCAAGTTTCTAAAAACGATTTTATAAATTTTAATAACATTTTAGATATGAAAAAAATATTTATAATACTTGCTGTCGCAGTATTCGGTATTTTATCTTCCTGTAAGAAATCCGAATTTGCAGCTGCCTATCCTGATCCTTCTAAAATTGCAACTACCACGGTAGAAAAACAGTTCGCTGGATTTATGCAATCAAATGCTGCTTATATTGTCCCCAGCTACTGGAACTATTTTGTAGATCTTAGGACCTCGCTGCTCAATTATACCCAGGCAATAGGTTGGATTAACGGTTCCGGTCAGTATGTGGCTCCGGCCTCAGGTAATAGCGATGTGTGGAGTAATTATTACACATTTCTTGCCCAATACCGGGCATTCCAGGATGTATTTGCAGCTCAGAGCCAGGCCGATCAGACGCTCAAAAGAATATATATGATTGCTGCTACCATCTATTTCTATGATTATACTGAAAGAAGTGTTGACCTTCATGGAGATATTCCCTGGAGTAAAGCCGGTATGATTATTCCTAATGGGGGAAATTATGGTGTTTCTTATGCCCCATATGATAAAGCAACCGATATCTACACCACAATGCTTGATGGCCTGAAAGGTTTCTCAGATGAACTGAACTCAATTAATGTTGGTGCAGGAGTTCAGACACTGTTTCACAATCAGGACATCGTTAATTATGGTTCAATGAGTCTTTGGAAAAAGTACTGTAATTCATTAAGATTAAGAATGTTGACCAGGGTTTCAGGAGTATCTGCGCTAAGTTCAAGGGCTTCCAGCGAAATGGGTGCAATTCTTGGAAATGCCTCCTCTTATCCTATTTTAACAACCAATAGCGATAATATCCTGATTAATGTTTATTCGCAGACCAGTGGTTTTAACTCACAGGGATGGCAGTCCGGATTGGAAAGCGCCGGCTGGGGTGGAAATTATGCCGGGAAAACGATGATTGATCATATGAACGCAAATAAGGATCCCCGCGAAAGGGTTATGTTTGAACCCGGAGTCGGTAGTCCTGGCGTCTATATCGGTGTAGATCCATTGGCAAATAGTAGTGTTCAGACAACTATGGTCAATGCCGGTATCAATGCACTCTATAACCGTTCGACTTTAACACGTAACTGGTGGTTCCCCGGAATCCTGCTTACCGCTGCTGAAGTCCAGTTCTATGTTGCCGAATATTACCAGAAAGCCGGCAATTCTGTCGCAGCTCAGGCAGCTTATGAAAATGGAATTACCCAGTCAGTGAATTTCTTCTATAGTGTAAGGGCATTGAGCCAGGACAACACATCAGGTTCGGTTACTCCGACCACTCCTGCCGAAATTGCTACTTATATTGCAAGTTCCGGTATAAGCTGGACTGCCAACGCCAGCAAGCTTCAGTTGATTGCTACCCAAAAATGGATTCATCTGAATATTTGCGAACCATACGAAGGCTGGGCAGAATACAGAAGGTTGAAATTACCAGCGCTTTCATTCTGGGCAGATACGTCTAAACCAAATAATTCACTGCCTCCGGCAAGATGGATTTATCCGGCTGATGAAGAAGCAAATAACGCTGCTAATTATGCTACGGTTTCCGCACAAGACACGCCTGGTACCAAATTATTCTGGGATGTAAATTAATTACCCAAGTATTGAATTCAAAAAGGAGGTGTCTCATGAATTGGGATACCTCCTTTTAGTTTATAATAAGATAGTCCAAACCTGAAAGTTTGGGGGCATACATTTCCTAAAGAGAATTTAAATCCCGGAAGGAGCCTTGTTATTTGGCTATTGATGGATAACGATTAAAAAAGAAGGAGCTACGAATTTCTCCAGTCTGATCATTTTTTTGGTTTGGTGGGAACAATGAAGAGCGGTATAGTAGTGTGATGCAGTACTTTTTCATCAACACTCCCTATTAAGATATTTTCCAGCCATTTCCTGCTGTGAGAACCCATCACATTAATATTACCTTCGCTCCTAATGTCCTGGAAAATTCAAATCCCCCCTCTGCAACTTTCTGCAATGTTGGATCATAATCCAGGGCAATCAGTACCTTTTTCATCTTTTTATTCTATTTGCTGATCCTCTTCCAGATCATGGTGATCATCACCTCCTAAACTGTAATAGTTGTTCTCTTCATCTTCATCCCCAATATTCCCGCGGAAATCATCCAATTCTAACTCGGATAAATCTAAAGCTTTATCATTTAGGGCATTATTAAAGTCACTTTCTTCGCTTATGATATATTCTTCCGCATCTGTAGAATCTTCAGCCCGGGCAATCCTATCGGGATCTAAGCTCTTCTCTTCGTGATATTTGCTGTAAATATCATCGATTGATGGGTATAATGGATAACCTTCCAGGCTGGTTATCTCCTGGTCATCTCTCTGCCTGGCAAAAAGATTTTCGGGATCGTCTTTTTTTTTCATATTCCCGGATGAATTAATACACATCTAAGTTAATAAGAATTCAGCCCAATGGTGCACGATAGTCCCAAAATTCGCCCCATATTTCCATAATTCTTCGTATCTTTAATCAGGTAAATCGGTCCCCACTAATTCAAATTTAATCTTAGTGGAAGGCGATTCCTGCCGAAACTTAAAAAATGGAGGGAATTACAATGAAAACAACAAACTATTTTGCGGTATTGATCTTTTTTGTCATTCTTGGAATTGGAGTTGCATTTGCATACGCCAGTTATGGAGTTGAGGCTAAAACTGAAGGGACTGTGATTGAAGTGACCTCTTTCGTAATTGCCCTAATCGTTTCATGCTCAATTAAGGTTGCAGATCAGTGGGAGAAAGCAGTTGTCTTACGGCTTGGTGGCTTTCATTCACTCAGGGGACCGGGACTTTTTTTCATAATTCCGGTAATTGATACCATTCCATACTGGATTGATATTCGCGTTATTACCTCTTCATTTACTGCTGAAAAGACCCTTACTAAAGATACGGTACCTGTAGACGTTGATGCGGTGCTGTTTTGGAAAGTTCTCGATCCCAAAAAAGCGGCTCTCGATGTGGCAGATTATAAAAGCGCAATTAATTGGGCCTCCCAGACTGCCCTGCGAGATGTCATAGGTAAGACAATGCTTTCCGATATGCTTGAAGGGAGAGAGAAAATTAGCAACCAACTTCAAAAGATTATTGATGAACGCACTGAGCCATGGGGAATTAATGTCATTTCAGTGGAAGTAAAGGATGTACTCATCCCTCCTGCATTAGAGGATGCTATGTCGATGCAGGCTCAGGCGGAAAGAGAACGTCAGGCCAGAGTAATCCTCGGTGATTCTGAGCGCCAGGTAGCCCAGAAATTTGAAGAGGCAGCAAAATCATACTCCAATAATCCTACAGCACTTCATTTAAGAGCTATGAACATGCTCTATGAAGGGTTGAAAACAAATTCCACGATTGTGATTGTCCCTAGTTCTGCACTGGAAACCATGCAGTTAGGTGGCCTTGCAGGATTAACTGCGATGACTATGGGGATTTCAAAGGAAAATCAGAAAAAAGAAATATGAATTTAATCTGCCTCCCACTTAAATCATTCAAAATTTTCAGAGGTTGGCTTAAGTCACAAGCTGAAACATGGATGATTTCTAATTAAAAGTGCTTTGAAAGAATAATTCTTTCGGTCAGTCTGCTTGTAAATTGATTGGTTTGGTAGTGTTTTTTGTGGAATCATTACCTGACTCCTGGCCAACCCATTTACTTAATAATTCCTTGGCATCTTCATATGACTTACAACTTTTATAGCTCTTTATATTTGTAACTTTTAAACCGGATTTATCGATAAAGCTATTTAATAAAGGTGTTTTTTTGGTGGCAATTTCAATTATTCTATCTTCCATGTAATTGTACGAGAATTCTTCATGTCTCGCAATAATAAATTCTTTGCCTGATTTTCCGGAGGGTGTCAAATAAGAAGCAGAATAAACAATATAGATTTTGTTGTCCGGAGAACCATAATAATACGCCGGGAAAGAAGTTTTCAAATAGGTTTCATCCGCCTTATAAATTAATCTTAATTTTCTCATAATTTGTGGCATAAGCATTAAGAAGATGTAAAGATATAAATATTAAGAAATTTAAAATATTTTAATTAAACAAATTAACGTATCGATGGCAATTCTTATTGCACCTGATCTTGTATTTTAGTACAATTGCAACCAGAATAATACCTAAACAAAAAATATGAAAGAGAGTTCACCGTTTATTATTACAATCAGCCGCCAACTGGGGAGTGGAGGGGCATATATTGGACAACAACTGGCAAAAAAGCTGAATATTTTTTATGCGGACCGTGAAATCATCATTCAGGCTGCCAAACAATTCTCGGTATTGGAGGAGGATTTGGAATCAACAGAAGAAAAAAAAGGCTCATTCTGGCAATCAATTATCCAGTCATATGGATTCGGAACCCTGGATGCATTTGTACCACCACAAATTACATTGCCGACTGACAGCATCCTGTTTAAAGCGGAATCAGAAATAATAACACGTATTGCCCGAGAGCGCTCTGCAGTAATCATCGGAAGGTGCGGGTCTTATATCCTTCGTGACCTTCCAAATCATGTGAGCATATTTTTACATGCAGATTTGCCATTCCGAAGATTGAGGATTCAACAGGTGTATAAATTATCGGAAAAAGATGCCACTCAAAAAGTATTCCAAAGCGATAAAGAAAGGTCGCTCTATTATCATGCCTTTACCGGTAAAGAGCGAGCAGACACTACTCAATATGATATTTCGTTAAATACAGGTAAAATAGGACTTGATAAAAGTGTCGAATTTATTATACAATACCTTGATTTTATTATGAAAGATGATTGACCATTTGCATAAAAATATTTCCCCAACCAATTCGACTTGTATTCAGTTTAAAAATTCCCTTATTATCCCTTTGAGATTGCAGTTTAAAGAATCAATTCGGCTGTATATATCTCTATAAATGGGATCAATTTTATTCGCCTTGTTCCAGTCAGTCATGGCTCCGGAAATATCATTACAGTAAAATCTGGCTAACCCGCGATGATAATAGGCATTTGCAAACAAAGGATTAATTTCCAGAGCTTTATCAAAGTCTGTGATAGCAGTTGCATAGTTCTTAAAAAATTTATCTGATTCTCCATTTTCATTACCGGCAAAATCAAGGTTTCCAGAAACTATTGGGTTGTTTTGCATTAAATATTTTATTGTTTCCCACCCATCCTGAAAGACCATTTTCACAAGACCTCTGCGATAATACGCATTAAAATGTCTTGGATTAATTTTTATTGCTGTATCATAATCGGCAATTACACCCTCATAATCTTTAAATTGAAAATTTGTTTCATAAACTCTTTTTACGGATTTCTCTGCATTTCTAACAATAACATCAGGATAATTAACCTTTTTGTCGGAATTAATACCCGAATCTTCCAAATTATTTTTAGCAAGTCCTCTGCAATAATAGGCATCTGCATATTCAGGATTTATACCGATTGCTTTATCAAAGTCAGCTATTGCTCCTCTGTAATCTTGAATCAGAATGTTGGTTAAATAGCCTTGAATCGCCAATTCTCCAGTAGAAGATGATTCAATTTTGTCCAATTTTGTTAAGTCATTTTTCGTACTACACTGATTATATTGATAACTTTTAGCTAGTCCGCGAGTGTAATATGCTTCAGCAAATTCAGGATCTATTTCAATTGCTTTATCAAAATCAGCAATCCCCCCCCCAATTTTCTTTGGAGAGATTTACCAAATTGTGCGATTTGGAGTTATCTTGATTCCCGTTCATCGAGTTCACATCATAAAATATTGAAATTTTAGAAGAAGATTGCGAATGATTGTAAAGGCAGCTTCTTTCAACACCGCGGATAAAATAGGCTTTTGCGAAGTCTGGATTTAGCTCAATTGCTTTATCAAAATCGGTAATTGCCACTATAGAATGTTGATATTCAGAATGCAGTGGTACATCTGACTTCGAATAATCTGCCGTTTCAGATTGATCGGTGACAGGAATTTTACTAAAATCCAAAGATACATTTTCACGATGGAGGAAATAATTTTTAATTATTCCTCTGCTTAAATAAGCCCATGCAAATCTTGGATTCAATTCTATTTCCTTATCAAATAATAGAATTGCTTCTGCATATTCTTTTTTGATTATTTTCGAATTACCTTGTTTGAAATGGCGCTGAGCGATTTTCATTTATTTGTAAAGACTATTTCTCGATGTTGTCAATTTAACCTACGGGTCTGCAATCATACATTACTCCGAATCTTTTGGATGAATTTGTTGCTATAAATAAATTTACGCACGATCAGTTAAATGTTTACAGTAAAATATACTGTAAATATAGTCATTATATTTTTACATTGTTCGCTTATCATATTATTGAGGAGGTTTTTTATATACAACATTATTACTAACCGATATTATGGACAATGATATTCGGAACAATCCCTGCCAATATTATGAGATTCACTTAGAGCATCAGTCAAAATTGGAAAGGAATATCTTCTTGAAGCCATATCGGAAGCTTGAGCAAGAAATATAAATCGAAATTGATTTCAAATACTTTTTTGTTGCATTATAAAAAAGGGTATCTAAGATAGTAGAAACGCCATTTTTTTGCAATTTTACCAAAACAAGATTAGAACTTCTTTTCAAAATAAAAATTTTAAAATTTAAAATGAAAAAACTCTCTTTTATCCTCATATTGAATGTTTTTATTGTTCCAAATTTTGCTGCTCCCAAAAAGTTCTCAGATTTTGTGAGCGTGAGTTATCAGACTCGGGTCAACGGGAAATCAAGTACTGAAGATGCCGGAATCAAGGTCATTTGTTCCCCCTATACATCAAAATCATGGATTTCTAGGGACACAGCGAGATTACTTCCTACGATAGCTTCTGAAACCAGTTATATTGATTTTATTCAGAAAATGACCTTTCAGGTTGCAAGGTTCAGAAATGGGTCTATAATTCATACTTCTTCTCCATTCTCGGAATATCCAATTCTGACCGAAACCAATGAAACTGCAGTTATTTTGGGATATAACTGTAAAAAGGTCAGAACTACGCTTCGTTCCAATGCAATTGATCTTTGGTACACTACGGAGACTGGAGTAAAGGGAACACCGGCAATGGCTTATGGTGTGCCCGAAGGATTGGTGCTAAAAATAGTTCGCAATGGTAATTTTGAATTGATAGCTACAGAAGTAAAGCTTTTAAAGAAGATGGGTATGGAGCAAATTTTTCCGTTACAAATGGGTGTTAGCCTCGACTTACCTCAATACAGACACCGGATAACCCAAAATCTGATAACTTCAGTACCCATCTTTTCGAATGAACAAATCAGTTTTGGAAATAAAATTGAAAACCCCGCTGATTCCGCCGATCAGAAAACTTTCAGGTACGCTTCAGGTACCATTTTACTTAAGAAAGTAAAATTACCTGTGGTACCTGAGGATACACAGCTTTTTGCAGAGTTATACCAGCATTCAAATGGGGATGCTTATGATCGTACCGGATCGGTTTTTATGATCCCGATGGATAAAGAAAGATCATTTATGGATGGAATGAAAAATGGGATTGGAGCACTTCCTTCCTTTATGGCTAAAAATGGGAAAACGTATCAGGGAGTAACCGCCTCGGAACATTTCTCCCCCCTAGTCGAGATGGTCCGTTTTTTTACCCCGTTTGGGATTGGTCAATTCAACGATAAAGTAACCGTTTATGGCCAACGTTGGGAAGACTCCACATATTATAAACAGGAAATTACAGAATTGCTCCCATTGCTTCAGGGAGAGAAATGGATCGGGGTTTTTATTGGGAATTACGACAAGGGAGGTCACCGCATAACCCTAACCCTAAAATATTATCCCGGCAGTAAAGAGATTTCACAAAAACCCGTGAAAAAATATTGGAGTATGCCTCTGTTCAATACATTGAATGTTATGGAGATGGCAGGACAGGAATACGGAACGCTATTTGATAATGATTCCCTTTCAACCGAAATAAACATTCCAAAAGGAGTTAAGAATATCCGAATGCGTTATATTACAACGGGACATGGAGGATGGGATGGAGGAGATGAGTATAATCAAAAGGTGAATACGATACTCCTTGATGGTAAAGTTCTGTTTCAATTTACACCATGGCGTTGCGACTGCGGTACCTACAGAAAATTTAATCCGGCTTCGGGTAATTTCTGGAACGGAGTCACTTCAAGCGATGGGAGCCGATCGGGATGGTGCCCTGGCACTGCCACAAATCCTGTCTATTTTCCGATCTATTCCCTCTCTGCAGGAAACCATAAATTTTCAGTAACCATCCCAATCGGAAGTAATGAAGGAGGAAGTTTTAGTTCATGGAATGTTTCAGGTATTTTATTGGGAGAATATGAATAGAATCTTCGTAATATATTGATAATTTTATTTTTATTCAAAGCATGAAGCGACTAGTCATTTTATCGGGTGCGGGGATGTCCGCAGAGAGTGGAATTCGGACTTTCAGGGATATGAATGGCCTTTGGGAGGAATATGATGTCATGGAGGTTGCGAGTATCGAAGCCTGGCACAAAAATCCTGAATTGTTGCTCCGTTTTTACAACGATCGAAGGAAACAATTGATAAATAGCCAACCCAACAGGGGACATTTGTTGCTTGCCCAATTGGAAGAACTTTATGATGTGCAAATTATCACTCAAAACGTGGACGACCTTCACGAAAGAGCTGGTTCATCTCAGGTTCTGCACTTGCATGGTGAATTGACCAAGGCCCGGAGTTCCAAATTTCCAACCCTTATCTACCAGTTGGATAATCCTGAAATGAAAATGGGAGATCTTTGTGAAAAGGGTAGTCAGTTGAGACCTCATATAGTATGGTTTGGGGAGGAGGTGCCAGAAATGGATAAAGCGATCCAGCTAACCAGATCGGCAGATATTTTGTGTGTGATTGGAACCTCACTCAATGTATATCCTGCTGCAGGATTGGTTGATTATGCCCCGTCAGGCATTCCTGTTTTTCTGATTGATCCAAATCCACCGGCACATTTACCCCGGCATATCCGGATAATCTCTGAAAAAGCTTGTGCTGGAGTTGAGATCCTAAGTCAAAAATTAAGAGATGCTGTTTAATCATTTAAATAAGGGATTGAATGAAGCGGGGTGCGATGAGGCTGGCCGTGGCTGTCTGTCAGGACCTGTGTTTGCAGCAGCTGTAATTCTGCCCGAAGATTTCAGTTCCGAACTTTTAAATGATTCCAAAAAACTTTCCGAAAGGCAACGTTATCAGTTGCGTCCACTAATCGAAAATGAGGCAATTAGTTGGGCAGTAGCAAGCTGCAATAATCATGAAATTGATGAGGTTAATATTTTGAATGCATCCATTTTGGCAATGCATCGTGCATTGGATCAGCTTTCTACTCGCCCGGAATCTATTATTGTAGATGGTAATCGTTTTAAACCGTACAGGGATATTGGTTACACTACGATTATAAAGGGTGATGGTAAGTACATGTCCATCGCAGCCGCTTCTGTACTGGCTAAAACCTACAGGGATGATTTTATGATTGCCCTTCACGAACAATATCCTGAATATGGGTGGTGTCAGAATAAAGGTTATCCAACTGCATTTCATCGTGAGGCAATCTTTAAATATGGAATTACACCCTTTCATCGTAACAGTTTTAAGATTACCGGGCACCAGCTCTCCTTGAATTTTTTATATTAAATTTTTGTCAGATTAAATGGAATGAGGGTATTTTTTAACGGTTGGAATATAAAATTTGCCTCTTAAGTTCAGCAAATGAGCTTTTTAATAGTTAAAAATGCACTTTCAGAAGCATAAAAAGCAATCACAGATAAATATTTTATTACTTTTGGACCAATTATAAATAACGATCTTAACAATGGGAATTCTTCAAACTAAGCTATCACACTACCATTTACCACAAAAACTTATTTCAGCTGGCCTCTACCCTTATTTCCGGGTTATTGAATCGGATCAGGATACCGAAGTGATGATCAATGGTAAAAAAGTGCTCATGTTTGGCTCAAACAGTTACCTCGGTCTTACCTGTCATCCCAAAGTAAAAGAAGCCGCAAAAAATGCAATTGATAAATATGGAACTGGTTGTGCAGGATCCAGGTTTCTTAATGGGAACCTGGATATTCATATCAAACTTGAGGAGAAACTTGCCAGATTGGTCCATAAAGAAGCGGCTTTATGTTATAGCACTGGATTTCAGGTGAATCAGGGGGTGATTTCTTGTGTAACCGGACGAAATGACTATGTTATTCTTGATGAACTTGATCACGCTTCCATTATAGATGGCAGTCGGTTAACCTTTGCCAAGACACTTAAGTTTGCCCATAACGACATGAAGGATCTCGAGCGCAAACTTAAGCTTTGCGAACCCGATAAAATCAAGTTAATCGTTGTTGATGGTATTTTTTCCATGGAAGGTGATATAGCCAAATTACCTGAAATTGTCTCCCTTTCAGAAAAATACCGGGCCTCCATTATGGTTGATGATGCACATGCCCTGGGCGTTATAGGCAAGAACGGATCAGGCACCGCCTCACATTTCGGCCTTACTGAAAAAGTTGATCTGATCATGGGCACCTTTTCCAAATCTTTGGCATCCATAGGAGGTTTTATTGCGGCCGATAAAACAGTCATCAATTACATTAAGCATAATTCACGCTCCTTAATGTTCAGTGCGAGTATGACACCTTCATCAGCAGCCAGTGTTTTGGCTGCAATCGAAATAATGGAAAACGAGCCCGAAAGAATTTCTCATCTCATGAATATCACACAGTATGCTCGAACTCGTTTTAATGAGGTGGGCTTTGATACCGGTAAATCACAATCTCCGATTATTCCGCTCTTCATCCGGGATGACATAAAAGCTTTGCAGATGGCGCAACAATTGCTCGAAGAGGGGGTTTTTATTAATCCGGTCGTTTCTCCGGCAGTTCCCAAAGAGGATTGTATTATCCGGTTCTCATTGATGGCAACTCATTCTTATGAACAGGTAGATAGAGCCATTGAAAAAATAACTTCTGTTGCAAAACAGCTCGAGGTTTTGGGTTGCGAAGTTGCCTTAAATAAAGAATATTTATTGTGATTAATTTATTGACCTGATGGCAAAAGTTGTATTGATTACTGGTATTTCTTCTGGATTTGGGAAAGCCATTTCGGAATTGCTTTCAACAAAAGAATATATTGTTTACGGTTTTAGCCGGAAACAACGTGAAGATCTGAAGGGGATTATAAAAGTTCTCCAGGCTGATGTTACCGACCCTGGATCAGTTCAGGATGGAATTACAAAACTGGTTAATAGAGAAGGCCGTATCGATATTCTGATAAATAATGCCGGCATGGGTATTACAGGTTCTATTGAAGATTGCTCACACGAAGATATTCATCTTCAGATGAACACGAACTTTATGGGATATGTAAATATGATACAGGCTGTTCTCCCGACAATGCGTAAACAGGTGAGTGCAACCATCGTTAATATTAGTTCAATCGGGGGATTAATGGGATTGCCATATCAGGGTTTCTATGCTGCAAGTAAGTTTGCAGTTGAGGGATTAAGTGAATCATTAAGGATGGAATTAATCCCATTTCATATAAAAGTAATTGTCATTCAACCTGGGGACTTCCTCACCAGTTTTACAGCTAACCGCAAACCGGTTCAAATAGAGGGGACTGATAGTGTATATGAGGCGCAGTTTCAGAAGACATTATCGCTAATTGAGAAAGATGAACATGGGGGATTAAAACCGGAATACCTGGCCCGGAAACTTGCCAAAATCCTGGAGAAGAAGAATCCAGGTCATAACTATATCATTGCCACACTGGAACAAAAATTCGCTGTAGTGCTTAAACGGATTCTCCCGGGATCGATATTCTCGTCGATCCTCTCCTCTCATTACGGGATTAAATAAAGAGATTATCCTGACGGGTTTTGAAGCTTGTCAGGGCTTCCTTAAGGTCTTTTATCCTAACCCCAACAGCTTAAAAATCCAGTAAATAGCTGCTGCCAAAGCCATTGAAACGGGGATGGTCAAAATCCAGGCATAAAGTAAACTCCGTGTAACACCCCAATGAACCGCTGAAACCCGTTTGGTTAAGCCAACACCCATAATGGCCCCCGTAATGGTATGTGTTGTACTCACAGGAATTCCAAATGCTTCTGTTCCAAAAAGTAAGATAGCACCTGCACTATCTGCTGCAACACCCTCAAAAGGAGTTAGCTTGGTAATCTTTGAACCCATTGTCTTGATAATTCTCCATCCACCCATCAGGGTTCCTGCCGAAATTGCAGTATAACAACTAATAACAATCCACATGGGGATATCATGAATTTTCCCGTTAATAAAATTAATATGTGCCCAAGATGGAATTGAAGCAGGATCGACCGATTTGAAATAGACCAATAAAGAAGCTGAAATAATTCCCATTACTTTCTGGGCATCATTTCCGCCATGTCCAAGACTCAGTAATGCGGATGAAAATAACTGTCCTTTTCTAAACCACCTTTTCAATCTGAAGGGATTAAAACTCTTAAAAATCCATATCAGTGCAATAGAGATGAAATAGGAGAGAAACATGCCAATCATTGGAGCAAGAAAAATAAAAGCCGCAATTTTTAATATTTTATCGGAATGAACAACACTCCAACCTGAATAGGCAATTGCAGCACCGGCAAATCCACCCACAAGGGTATGCGATGAGCTGGAAGGGATCCCAAGATACCAGGTGATCAGATTCCAGATAATTGCCGCAATGATTCCAGCCAAAATTACCTGAAGATTAATCATGTCTGTATCAACAACTTTTGCAATTGTATCTACTATGTGCAGTTCAAATATCCCATAGGCAGCAAAGTTGAAAAATGCCGCCCAAATAACTGCCTGCAAAGGAGTCAGTACTTTGGTGGACACAACGGTTGCAATTGAATTGGCAGCATCGTGAAATCCGTTGATTAAATCAAAGATTAATGCCAGTACAACAATGGCGATTAACAGGGTAAAATTCATAACTAACTATGATATTTTAACGATTATTGATGAAAAGACATTGGCCACATCATCACATTTGTCAATCGCCTTTTCAAGAGAGGCGAGTATATCGCGTTTCTTAATCAGGTTTATAGCATTTGTTTCTATTTCGAAAAGATTTGAGAGGTACTCCTGATACAGATAGTCAACTTCACTTTCATATGTACTGATTGTAGCACACGATTCGGCAAATTTCAGAAAATCGGAAGCATTCTTGACACTATGAAGAACCACCTGGATTTCCTTGTTTGCTGCATGTATGTAATCGGCTATTTTCCCAAATTCCACAGGAAAGGTAGGCAGTTTATAGAAATGAGTTCGGATGGCAGCCGTATGGATATAGTCAACAACATCATCTATCGTCGAAATCAGCTGATGGATGTCCTCCCGGTCAAATGGGGTGATAAAGGTCCCATTCAATTCGATAAGTAACTGGTGTGTAATTACATCACCTGTATGTTCAGCCTCTTTGATCAGTTTAATATAAACTTCGCGCTCATTCAAATCATTTTCACCCATCAATTTAATCAGCAAATCGGAGGCTACTACAAGATTGTCCGCTGCTTTAATAAACAATGGAAAAAATTTGCGGTCCTTGGGAACGAGAAATCCGAATATTTTGTCCAGATTCATAATTTAATTGGTTTAAATAGTTTGAATTTAATTAGCGTGCTAATTTATAATTTTCTGTTGGAGGAATTGCTGATTTATCAATTGAAGTGACAGATTTTAATCAATTTCGTCATAATAAACAAAACAAATCTGTAATAGGCTGAAAATTAGGTGGCATTTTAGGGATCAGGATTTCGTGTAGGATACAAAATCACGCGTTGCTTTAAGCAGGTTTACCGTTTGGAGAAGCAGGTGTTTTGTTTCTGACATTACTCCAAAATATAAAACTGAATTGCGGCTATTGGTCTCTTTTTTCTTGATTCTGCGGATCTGCCGCTTTTCCTGTTCACGCATCAGTTCAAGAATCTCTTTTCGCTTCTGAATCAATTCATCGATTTGCTCAAATCTCGACTCCTTGATAATGTGGAGTGCAAAATTAAGAAAATCTGTAACCTGGTTACTAAATTCGGTCAACTCCCCATTCTGATCCTCAGCAAAAGGCTTGTGATTATTTGTAAGGTGTTCATGAAGCGGACGGATTACGTATTTTATCGAGTGGGCCATTTCACGTAAATAATCGACAATTTGCACATAATAATGGCCCGTCTCAATTGAATCGTGCTGAAGTTGCTGGATAATCCTGTAGGTATTGGCTTTTAGTCGTCTGGCCCGTTGATTGAACTCTTCAATCTCTGTCTCAATCTCTTCCAAAAGCTTCATGTTTTCCGAATGAAAACCTGAAATACCCAGATAGTAGGTTTTTGAAATCATAATGATAGCATTCGAAGAATCTTCAGTGGTCTTTACCAACACACTTTCAGCTTTAATTAATGGCTCAGAAAACTCTTCTGTCTCAGAAATACCAGGTTCACTTTTAGGCAAGTTCTTGCGATTGCGGGAAAAAATAAGAATTATCCTTGCAACGATCATTCCCAAAATAAACCAAAAAAGAGGATAAAATCTTTCCATTAAAAAATATTAACTTTTTTGCAACCGACAAATGTATTTCTGAGCGGGCACCTATCGTGCAATTAGTGTATTAAATAAACGTTAATTAGTCAATTGAAATAAAGAATTGCAGGGAAGAGTAATAAAATCTAAATTTGCAAACTCGAAATCTAATAGTAATAGAAGATGATTCCAGTAAAGACAAATACACCTCAGAAACTTTCAATTACCTCTTCCATTATCATTACGGCATTCACTGCCATATTAATGATGATTGCTCATTGGCTGGGATGGACCTTCTGGCTACCCATCTTTATTGCAGTCCTTTTTCTTATATCTTATTTTACGACACTTTACATCTTATCAATTCTCATTAATGATAAAATTACCCCGATTTATAAAACCATTAGCGAGGTTCCGTTTGAGATGAAGCGGATAACCAAACTGATGCATGGGAATAGGGACCTGATTGCGGAGGTCGATCAGGAAGTTAAACTATGGGCTGAAGATAAGCTGGCTGAAATTGAACGATTACGGGAACTCGAAAAATACCGCAAGGATTTTGTTGGAAATGTTTCGCACGAACTAAAGACTCCCATTTTTAATATTCAGGGTTATATTCTTACCCTGCTGGACGGAGGTCTGGAGGATCCTAAAATCAACCGTCTCTATCTGGAGCGTACAGAAAAAAGTATTGACAGAATGATTAGCGTAGTTGAAGACCTCGAATCGATCACAAAACTTGAATCCGGAGAGCTGAAGATCAATAAAGAGCCGTTTGATCTTGTAAAACTGACCGAAGAGGTATTTGAGTTTGAATTACGTGATTCAAAAGCAAGGAGGATCAGCATGAACCTTGTAGTCCCCCCAAATAAACCTGTTTTTGTAATGGCCGACAAAAAACGAATCTTTGAGGTCATCAGTAACCTGGTTGGAAATGCTATTAAGTATGGAAAGAAAGGAGGTAATGTGAACGTGGTTTTTTACGATATGGATAAAATGGTCCTCATTGAAGTTAGTGATGATGGAATTGGAATTGAAAAGAAGGACCTGATCCGGATCTTTGAACGTTTCTACCGTGTAGATAAAAGCAGATCCAGGATACAGGGAGGAACCGGCCTTGGACTATCAATCGTCAAACATATAATTGAAGCACATGAACAGACTATTCATGTTAAAAGCCAGGTAGATAAGGGGACTACCTTTACCTTTATGCTTGAAAAATATAACAAATAAAAATATTTACATCCGCGGACGGCAAACTCTAAATTATAACTATATTTATTTCCTTGAAATCCGGGCAATAAATTAATAAAAAAACCAATGGTAGAGAAAGATAATACTCCAAGAATACTTCTTGTCGATGACGAGGAGGATATACTCGAATTTGTCAGTTATAATCTTCAACGTGAAGGATTTAGAGTTTATTTGGCCCACAACGGCTTGGAAGCCATTGAAATGGCTGGTAAGGTTAAACCCGATTTAGTTATCCTTGATGTGATGATGCCTGAGATGGATGGTATTGCAGCTTGTGAGGAGATCAGAAAACTTCCTTGTTGTAAAAGTGTTGTAATCGCCTTTTTGACAGCACGAGGCGAAGATTATTCCCAAATTGCGGGATTTGAAGCGGGTGCCGACGACTACATCACCAAACCTGTCCGCCCAAAAGTATTAATTAGCCGCGTGAAAGCATTGTTAAAGAGGGCAGGAGGAATCACTGCCGATAATGCCGAAAATAGCAAAATACTGAATATTGGCAATATTGTGATAGACAAAGAGCGATACATTTTGATTATTGACGGTAAAGAACTTACATTACCCAGAAAAGAATTTGAATTATTGTCTCTGTTGGTTTCAAAACCAGATAAGGTTTTTACCCGGGATGAAATATATAAATCGGTATGGGGAAATAATGTAATTGTTGGTGATCGCACTATTGATGTACATATCCGAAAATTACGTGAAAAAATCGGGAATGATCATATCCGGACGCTAAAAGGGATTGGTTATAAGTTTATTACTTAAAAATCTATTAGTTATAACTGATGAGTGATAAGTGCAAAGGGATTAGCACAGAATTTAACTCCCATTCCCACGGACTACACATCCTTCATAACTCACAATTTATCACTCACCTAAAGTTCCTTCCGCATGCGGGCAACCGGAATATCGAGCTGTTCCCTGTATTTGGCGACAGTCCTTCTCGCAATTTCATAGCCCTTATCATTTAAAATCTGAGTTAACTTATCGTCATTGAGCGGCTTTTGTTTACTTTCATTATCGATACACTCCTGCAAAATCGATTTTATCTCCCGTGTCGAAACCTCTTCTCCGGTGTCTTTCTGCATTGATTCTGAGAAAAAATATTTCAAGGCATAAATTCCAAAATGGGTCTGGATATATTTACTGTTTGAGACTCTCGAAATTGTCGAGATATCAAGGCCTGTCCGATCGGCTATATCTTTTAAGATCATAGGGCGCATTTTCGTTTCATCGCCCTCCATAAAATATTCCTTCTGATACATCAATATCTCGGTCATTACAAGCATCAGGGTCTCCTGACGCTGCTTAATGGCATCAATAAACCATTTGGCCGAATCTATTTTTTGTTTGACGAAGAAAACAGCCTCTTTGACATCGCGGGTCATTGACTTCCGGTTATCCTGATAAGACCTGAGCATATTGGTGTAATGCCGGCTGATATTCAACTCAGGTACATTCCGCTGGTTAAGACTAAGCTTTAATTCGTTGTCAACAACTTCGAGGATAAAATCGGGAATTATGGCCTGATTCCCCTGACTAATATTATTACTAAATGAATTCCCTGGTTTTGGATTCAGTTTAAGAATTTCATCAATCGCATATTTGAGTGTATCCTCATCAACCCCAAATTTCCTACTGATTTTATCGAAGTGTTTTCGGGTAAACTCCTCAAAAGCATCCTTAAGGATCAGGCCTGCAAGTTTAACCTCCGGTTTCTGGTCGGCCTTGCGGTCAATTTGCAACCTCAGGCATTCCCTTAGATTTCGTGCTCCTACACCCGGAGGGTCAAGCTCCTGAATTTTCCGGAGAACCTTAATCAGTTCCACCTCCTTGGTCTTTACATTTTGTGTAAATTCAAGATCATCAATAATTGAAAGAATATCACGCCTTAAATATCCGTCCTCATCAATATTCCCAATAATATGTTCTGCCAAAATGTTCTCCCTGCTATCGAACATCTCCATTCTCACCTGTTCCTGGAGATATTCATGAAATGATGTGCCGTCAGAAAAAGGGATGTCAGTTACTTTATCATCTTTAGAAGAGTTTTGGGTATTATAGCGATAGGAGGGGTAATCTTCTTCGTTGAGGTAATCACTCACTGAAAACTCTTCATTATCGTGATCTTCGTTGGTTTTTAGATCATTGGAATATTCCTCCTCAGTGGATCCATAATCTTCGCTCTCAATTTCGAGTACAGGATTCTCTTCAAGCTCCTTCTTGATTCGTTGTTCAAGCAATAAACCAGGCAGTTCCAGCAGTTTAATAACCTGCAGCTGCTGAGGGGAAAGCTTTTGAAGTAATTTCTGTTGAAGACTTAATTTCTGCATATTCCGTATACCCTTATTCCGGATCTAAAGGTAGCAAAAATTTAGAGTCTCCATAAAAAATGGGAAAAAAAGGCTCGCTTAACCTATTTAAACGGGGTTAGAATTCACAATTCTTAGGAGTGCGGGCAAAAGGGATAACATCACGTATATTTCCCATTCCGGTAACAAACAGAAGAAGTCTTTCAAATCCTAACCCGAATCCGGCATGCGGACAACCACCAAACCGACGCGTGTCAAGGTACCATTGCATATCCTCTTTCGGAATATTCATTTCATCCATCCTTCGTTCCAAAAAATCAAGTCTTTCTTCACGCTGAGAGCCGCCTATGATCTCACCAATTTGAGGGAATAAGACATCCATCGCTGAAACTGTTTCCCCATTTTCATCCATCCGCATATAGAAAGCCTTGATTTCTTTGGGATAGTTGGTGAGGATAACCGGTTTCTTAAACTCAACCTCGACAAGAAACCTTTCATGCTCACTCTGAAGATCGGTGCCATAACCGGTTATCGGATACTGAAACTTCCCTTTTTTATTCTGTTTGGAGTTCTTGAGAATTTCAATTGCTTCAGTATAGGTGAGTCTGACAAAATCATTATCGGCTACAAATCTCAATTTTTCAATAAGTTCCATGGAGCGTTGATCTGCAGGTTTATTTTTTTCCTCCTCAACCAGACGGCTACTCAGAAAGATCAGATCATCCATGCAATGTTCAAGAGCATAACGGATTAAATATTTCAAAAATTCTTCGGCCAAATCCATATTATCATTCAGATCGAAAAAAGCGACTTCCGGCTCAACCATCCAAAACTCGGCAAGATGACGGGAGGTGTTGGAATTCTCGGCGCGGAAAGTAGGACCAAAGGTGTAAATCCTTGACAACGCCATGGCAAATAGTTCACCTTCGAGCTGACCTGACACGGTAAGATTCGCAGCTTTTCCGAAGAAATCCTGCGAGTAATCGATATTTCCCTCTTCATTCAATGGGGCATCTTTTGCTGGAAGTGTGGATACACGAAACATCTCTCCTGCACCCTCTGCATCAGAACTAGTAATAATTGGGGTATGAACATTATAAAAACCCCTGTCGTTAAAGAAGTTATGTATGGCAAAAATCATGGAATGACGGATTCTGAAAATTGCACTGAAAGTAGCAGTACGCGGACGAAGGTGAGCAACTTCACGCAGGAATTCGAGCGAATGACGCTTGGGTTGGATAGGAAATTTCTCCGGATCTGCCACCCCGATTACCTCGATCGCGGATGCCTGTAATTCAACGGATTGCCCCGAACCGGCTGATTCGACCAGCTTCCCGGTAACACCAATTGCAGCACCGGTATTGATCAACTTGAGGAGCTCTTCTCCAAATGCATCCACTTCAGCTACAACCTGCAGATTATGAATGGTTGAGCCGTCATTTAAGGCAATAAAATTCACATTCTTGCT
>Ga0364881_10400_pt1 | contig 25227 bp, 15 predicted proteins | sample ExccelJu500001D4_5_FD_206923 | JGI IMG/M metagenome (GOLD analysis project Ga0364881, IMG submission 206923) | Enriched cells from Trout Bog Lake Hypolimnion, Wisconsin, USA - BchlTB.July30.5000.01.D4 | ecosystem: Environmental > Aquatic > Freshwater > Lake > Hypolimnion/Profundal zone | place...
GTAATTGGAAGAGAATTCAGACCCTCTTTTTCCCACTTATCGAACCAACGTTCGATCGTTCTACGGTCAACATCAAAAATGTTTGCCATGTCGATAATCGTTCGTCCTATGGGATAAAAGAAGGCAATGACTACCTTTTCTGATTGTATTATTAGAGTTTTTTATACCTTGCTCTAATGCCTCAATCTCATCTGTTTTCAGTGTTACATATCAGATAATGAGATAAATGTACTCATATTATATCATATAAACAAATAAATACGACATTATTTTATTCTAATTACTTAATTGTTTGCAGAGACGTTAAAGACAACTTTTTGTTATCATTGTCGATTGACTCCAAAGCGGATTATCTGATAACTGGAGATCATGATTTACTGGAATTAAAAATATTTAACAAAACAAAAATTCTGACCATCACTGAATTTGAATTATTGCCCTGGCGGTGAACGAATTAGAAAAACAAATCAAAGAATAACCATTGTCCGTTAGGACAATAACAGATAATCGGTTAATCCCTGCGGGAAATTTATTTTCAGAAATCTAATCTTCTATGGATTTTGATCTCCTGCGGAGAAATTTGAACAGTTTCTTCGCGCTGTGTGGCTTAGTGGCTATTTTTCTCGATACTAAGGCACACAAAGAGTTTTTTAACTTGACTGCATCTGTCCCACTCAAACGATAATTAATTTTTAAATATTGACTATTTTTGGGGCTATTCCCACCCTTTTAAAAGTTTGGGAATTCATTAGCCAAAAACTATCCGCTTAACATGGAACGAAGAGATTTTCTGAAGCATTCATCGGCTGTACTGACCGGAACGCTGCTCCTTCCTACTATTGTCCCGTCAACAGTATTAGGTAAAAATGCCCCGGGCAATAAGATTAATATTGCCCAGATCGGCTTTGGACGCATCGCCATGACTCATGATCTGCCCGAAACGCTCCGCTTCGACCAGGCCCGCATTATCGCAGTTGCCGATCTTGATTCGAACCGTGTTCAACAAGGGAAACAGTTCATTGAGAATTTGTATTCTCAAAAAACGGGTAGTAAGAATGCCGTTGAGGTGAAGACCTACAGTGACTACCATGAGATGCTCCTTCGAAAGGATATCGATGCCGTAATGATTTCAACCCCTGACCACTGGCACGCACAGCCAGCCATTGAAGCGGTGCTCGCGGGAAAGGATGTCTATCTTCAGAAACCTACTTCGCTCACCATTGCTGAAGGGCGTTTGCTCGCAAATGTGGTCAAACAGAAAGGGACAATCCTTCAAATGGGGACGCAGCAGCGGGCCATGCCTCAGTTCAGGATTGCTGCTGAACTGGTTCGAAATGGAAGAATCGGGAAACTGCATACGGTGAAGATTGGTCTGCCGGGTGATCCGTCGGGACCCGAAGCGACAGAGATGCCTGTTCCTAAAAATCTCAATTATGAGATGTGGCTCGGATCGACCCCCGATGTTTATTATACCGAAATGCGTGTTCATCCACAGAACAGTCTCACCGATCGTCCGGGATGGCTGCGATGTGAACAGTTTGGCGCCGGGATGATCACGGGCTGGGGACAACACCATTTCGACTCAGCCGCCTGGGGTATGGATACCGAATATACCGGTCCCGTATCGATCAATGGAATGGCTCAGTTTCCAAAATCGGGACTCTGGAATGTCCACGGAGAATTTCTGGCCGTAGCCGAATATCTGAATGGAATCACGATGATTACCAGCGGCGGATTTCCCAACGGCATCCGTTATGAGGGGAGTGAGGGATGGATCTTTGTTACGCGGGGTGATTATTCAGCCACGACCAGTGATCCGGTTTCAAAAAGCAACAGCAGCAAGGCACTCGATGCAAGTGATCCAAGAATCCTAAATTCAGTAATCAAAGAGAATGAAATCCATTTGTACCAGACAGACAATCAGCATGGTAACTGGCTCGATTGCATTAGGTCACGAAAAGCACCGATTTCGCCGGCTGAGATGGGTCACCGCGCCTGTTCCGTCTGTCTGATCACCCATATTTCAATGAAGCTTGGGCGGAAATTGCAATGGAATCCGGAAACTGAAATTTTTATCAATGATGAGGAGGCCAATAAGATGCTTTCCCGGTCGCAGCGGTTTCCATATGGGACAAGCTATATTAAATTATAACCAAAATTTGAACCAAATTAGGCACAATAAGACACAATGGGAATAAATAGCTAAAATGCAGAAACCATTCAGAACGCAGACCAGAAGTCTACCCTGGAGATTAAAAGGAGCCAAAAATTGCATGTTAGAAATTTAAAATAGTACATTTTATCTTTGCGGGTAATTCGATTTTATTCATTTTATGAACAAGGTTTATGCGGATTTCCCGTATGAATTGTCTATTCATCTGTTAATGTTCTAACGGACAATGGTTTTTCGTTGACTTATTTTTCAATTAAATTTGATGCCCAACGGGCAAAAAATGTCAAATATAATTTTTTATGCAATCTCTGGAAATAAGGTTTTAATTACTTTGATTTAACTGCAAAACACAGAAAATGAGCAAATTCAGATCGATGGTCTTCATTGTTGTGTTGTTGACCGGATTTTCCGCAGTACAGGCAGCAAAGCTGAATGCGGTAAAGGTTGGTGCAAAAATCAATGTCACCGTAGACGGGAAATATTTCACGAGTTATATTTTCTCTTCCGATGAGAAATATCCGTTTTTCTATCCGGTGAACGGCCCGCTTTCGGGAGGTTCGGTCACCTCGATGCGCAACGGAGAATACCCGCATCACAGCTCGCTGTTTTTCGGCTGTGACCAGGTCAACGGCGGGAATTACTGGCAGGAGGGGCTGGAACGGGGCAGGATCATCTCGGTAAATGCAGAGATTCTTAAGGAGGGTGGCGATACCGTCATCATTTCGGACGAATGCATCTGGAGCCGTCCGGGTGCTATGTCTCCGATAAAGGACAACCGCAAAATAACCATCACCACACCATCTGTGACTGTCAGGCAAATTGATTTTGAAATCAATATGGAGATGCTGATGGATGTTCATATTGCAAAGACGAACCATTCACTGTTCAGTGTACGTATGGCTGCCGACCTCTCGGTAAAAAACGGAGGGACAATGATCAATGCCGAGGGTGTCCGGGGAGAGAAGGATACTTTTGGTAAGCCATCGCCCTGGATCGATTATTCCGGGAAACGGGGGGAATTTACTGAAGGTCTGACTGTCTTGCAGCATCCGTCGAATCCTGGATATCCTTCGCCATGGTTCACCCGCGATTACGGGTTTATATCTCCGACACCGATGTACTGGCCCGAAAACGGGGTGGAAACTCTCTTTAAAAAGGGCGAAACGCTGCGGCTACGTTACCGTGTTCTGGTTCATGGGGGTAATGCAGAAGAGGCAAAGATCGGGGAGTTGTCCGGGAACTATAAGTAGCGAAACCAGATTGGCTTCGGGACTCAGGGCACTAGATCATTTTAGAGTTTTCCAGAGTCTCATTTTTCCCGATATTATCGTAAATTTGTTATCGTCTTTAAACTCATCTGGCTGAATTTTACTTAACAGGATTAACACCAATCTAAAGGTGTAAATTGGTTATTTTCGAAGACAATTAAAAAACGAGTGAATTGCGAATGAAAACGATATCTAACGAGACTAGCCTTTCTGATAATTTCCATCGGGTTGTTAAACTTGTGAAACAGTTGCCCTTTCAGGAAAAAATCAAACTTGGAGAGGTTATTCGAAAAGAAACGATGAATATCAAAGATGAAGATATTATTCTGTGCCAAATCACCAGTCAGCAAACAAAGGATGAATATTCGATACTCATTAAGGATGATGATTTTAGACTCGGCAACCTGCCTGTAAAAAGTAATATACGACCCAACCGTATTTTCACAGCAGACAAAAATATCGTGATCAAAAAGGTTGCATCAATTAATGAGAAGGCAATGAAGGCAGTGACGGAAAAAGATAATTGAATTGATCTCTTAATGCATTTTAATCCAGGAATAGAATAAGAATCCTGCAATCAGGGATGATGGAGGATTCGTCTGGCAATAACAATTATTCTCAAGCATTTCGTCTTTGAGTATTACAAACAATTTTTAAAACATATTATTTACGAATGAACCGAATATACTTATCCGTTATGGCACTAGGATCTATCCTCGTTTTAAATTCCGGTGGCTATGCTGCAAACAGGGCTCAAAAAGAAAATCCAAAACCAGGGTTGTTTATAGGAGCCAAGGGTGAAGTGAAACTGATTACCCTTGACCCGGGCCATTTTCATGCTGCGCTGGTCCAAAAGAACAGGTACGATCAGATTAGTCCGGAGGTTTATGTCTATGCTCCTGCGGGAAATGATCTCAATGAACACCTTAAACGGATTGAAGGGTACAACAAACGGGCTGAAACCCCCACTGCCTGGGACGAAAAGGTTTATACGGGAGACGATTATCTCGAAAAAATGGTTTCCGAAAAGCGGGGAAACGTGGTTGTGGTGTCGGGCAATAACCGGATTAAGTGCGATTATATTAAAAAGTCTGTGGAGGCCGGTCTTAATGTTTTGGCGGATAAACCGATGGTGATCACTGCGGATCAATTCCCAAATCTGGAGGAGGCATTCAAGATTGCGAAAAAGAAAGGGGTGCTTCTCTATGATATCATGACCGAACGTTTTTCGGTTACCTCGGTTTTGCAGCGCGAGCTCTCAAGAATCCCTGAGATTTTTGGGGCACTTGAACCGGGGACGGCTGAAAAACCGGCAATCGAAATGGTAAGTGTCCATTACTTTTATAAAAATGTTTCAGGTAATACGTTGGTTCGTCCGGCGTGGTTTTTTGATGTGAATCAACAGGGTGAAGGAATCGTGGATGTGACGACCCATCTGGTGGATCTGGTACAATGGGAAGGGTTCCCGGATCAGGTTCTTCATAAAAGTGACATCCGGATCCTCGGGGCAAAACGATGGCCCACCGTGTTATCAAAAGAGGATTTCACGGAGGTTACCCGGATGGAGCAATATCCGGAATACTTAAATAAAGCAGTTAAAGACGGAAAGCTGAATGATTTTGCCAATGGAGAAATCCTTTACAGAATCAAAGGAGCATTTGCAAAGGTTACTGCAATCTGGAATTACAAAGCCCCGGATGGTGCCGGCGATACCCATTACTCGATGATGCGCGGTACGGTTGCCAATCTCGAGATCCGCCAGGGTGCTGAAGAAAAATATGATCCGACTTTAACTATCAGTGCTGCGAAAGGGGTTGATTTAACCTTGTTTGCCGGCAATCTTGAAAAAGCCGTCAAGAGCTTTCCACAATCGGGACTTTCACTCCTGAGGTTGGGGGATTCAAAATGGAAAATAGTCATTCCGGAAGTTCTCAAAATCGGACATGAGGCGCACTTCGCGCAGGTAACTGCCAAATACCTGGAATATTTGAAATCAGGAAAACTTCCGGAATGGGAGGTTCCCAATATGATCACTAAATATTATACCACCACATCTGCATTGAAGCTGGCGATAGAGACAAAATAATTTTTTTTGTTTGACATTCAGGAATATGCCCGGGTATTTTACCCGGGTTTTTTTTCATAAAACAGACGTAATTTGATATTTAAAAAGTTAAAATAAGTTAAAAAATATTAATTGAAATATAGTTAAAAAGTAGTAAATCAATGATATAATGTATTTATAATATTTAATGTTTAATAAAAATATATAAACATTAAACAAAGTATTGTTTTCTTTCGTTTATTTGTAGTGTATTTAGATTCATTATTAATAACTAAAAAAAATTATATCATGAAAAATTATTTTAAATTGTTTTCGCTGTTTTCTTTCGTAGTTCTGGCATTGACTTCAATGAGTTGCAAGAAAAGCTCCACCTCTGGCGGAATGACTACTCATTTTATTACAGATGTGGCCGCTTCCAATCCTAATTTTTCAACCCTGGTTGTTGCGCTTAAAAAAACCGGGTTAGATGTCGCTTTAATGAATAGCTCAGCAACCTTTACGGTCTTTGCACCAACCAATGCTGCATTTACGGCGCTATTGAGCCAATTGAATGTCTCTTCAGTAAATGATATTCCTGTTGGTACTTTGACTAAGGTTTTATTGTATCATGTAAAGTCGGGGGCTGCGACTGCTTCACAGATCAAAACGGGGTATTACTCCACTCTGGCCGGTGGCCCTGCAAAAGATTACAATCTTTCAATGTATATTGACATAACGGGTAAAAAAATTAACGGCAGTGCAAATATTACCCAAACCGATATCATGGCAGATAATGGTGTAATTCATGTCATTGATAAAGTGCTCTTGCCGATGACCATTGCTGATAATGCCGTGGCCAATCCGGCTTTCACTTCGCTGGTTGCTGCACTTCAGAAAGCTAATCTGGTAAGCGCTTTGGCAGACACTACCAAGAAATTTACGGTTTTTGCCCCTACAAATGATGCTTTCACAGCATTGCTCACATCATTGGGCGTTTCACTAAGTGATCTTTCTGCTGGTACGTTGTCCCCAATCCTACTATACCATGTTTTGTCCGGATTTATTCCTGCAGCGCAAGTAACGGCGGGTTATTTCCCGACTTTAAGTACTGCATTTGGAAAAAACGTAGTTGTTCAGGTAGCTGTTGGAAGCGGGGTCGTTTTGAATAACAGCTCAAATGTAATTGCAACGGATGTGGTCGCAACAAATGGTATTATCCATGTTATCGACAAGGTTCTTCTTCCGCCAACGGTGGTTGACCTTGCAACTCAAAACAGTATATTTAGTACACTTGTCCTTGCAGTGGTTAAGGCTGATTTGGCCACGACATTGGCAGGTGCCGGGCCATTCACCGTTTTTGCTCCTACAAATGACGCATTTACTGCCCTATTCGCTTCTTTAAATGTTAGTGGAATTGATGCGCTTACCAAAGCTCAGCTTACCCCAATTCTTTTGGCACATGTTGTGAGTGGGAATGTACAGTCAGGCGATTTGATGTCAGGAACTGTTCCAACGTTGAATAGTGCCAAGTCACTAAGCGTTGCTGTCAGTAGCGGGGCTGTAACCATTAACGGAAATATAAATGTTATTTTGGCTAATGTCCAGGGATCCAATGGTGTAGTACACGTGATTAATAAAGTCATTGTTCCCTGATCAATCACTCCTTTCAATTTTATTTAGGTAATTTCCCCGGATGGTTTTGAGTCAATTTTAGAATTTTATCTGCTTTTTCTAATTGATTTAAAGCTTATCCGGGGAATTTTGTTTGATTTTCGATCCTTCTGACAGGCTTATTAAGTTCGAAAATTAATTTCACAGTTTATCTTTCAATATTGATTTAATAACTATTTTGCTGAAAATTACCCTGGGGTATTTTGGATTTTGATGAGTTTTCCAATCTTAATTTTATTGCTCCAATAACATTTAAAATATGTCAATCTATTCGATAAAGGATCTGGAGAAATTGTCGGGCATCAAATCGCACACAATCAGGATTTGGGAACAGCGTTATCATTTGATTGAACCTAACAGAACAGATACCAATATCCGTTTGTATTCAGATGATGACCTGGTGAAGCTCATGAATATTTCCTTATTGAACCGGAACGGATATAAAATTTCAAAAATTGCTGGGCTTAATGATGATCAGATTAAAGAGATCCTATTTCAATTAAACAGTGAATTGCCTTCCGTAACTACTCAATCGGTCAATTTAAACAAAGCTTTGCTTGATGCAGATGAACTGCTTTTTAATCAGGTTTTTGAAACTTCGGTAGAGCAAATCGGCTTTGAAATGACTATTGAAGAACTCTTATTCCCTTTTCTGGTAAATATTGGTACCTTGTGGCAGGTTGGTACCATTAACCCCGCCCAGGAACATTTTATCTCGAACCTGATCAGGCAAAAAATTAGTGTTGCAATTGATCAGGAAAGGAAGAGAACAACAGAAACGCTTCCCAGGATTTTGTTTTATCTGCCCGAGGGAGAGTTTCACGAAATCGGAATGTTGTATTACAGCTATCTGGCCCGTAAAGCAAATTTTGAGGTGATCTATCTGGGCTCATCGGTTCCTTTTCGGGACATTATTAAGATGGACGAAATCCGGCCATTCAAAATTCTTTTCACCTCTTTTGTCACATCCATGGTTCAGGGGACCATTGCAGAGCGGATTAAAATAAAACGTAAGGCGTTTCCAGACAAATTTTTTCTGGTTAGCGGATTACAGATCAAACAAGAACAACCCAAACTTCCCAAAAATTTCTTTAAAATTTCTTCATCCGGAGATTTTAAAAAAGCAATTGCTACTTTCCTTAAAAGGGAAAAACACAAGAAAACTTCTCCGATCGTTTAAACCACTGGAGTATCTAATCCAATCGAAACCAATCGTATACCCGCCCAGTTTTATCTTCCGGCTCATTAATATGCCTGAATTCATTGGTCTTGGGGTTATAGATATAATCCTTTTCCCATGAGGCATGGTTTTTCTGAACCTCCCTGATCCCATCCAGAATAAACAGGAGTTCCTCATTGGTCATGGTGGGATGGAGAGAGAGTCTGATCCATCCCGGTTTTTGAGATAGATCGCCAAAATTGATCCGATCGGTAATCCGATGCGACTGATCATGAGTTACATCGAGCAGAAAATGGCCATAGGTTCCGGCGCAAGCACATCCTCCGCGTACCTGGATGCCAAATTTATCATTGAGCAGTTTACAGGCCAAATTAAAATGGAGGTGGTCGATATAAAAGGAGATGATACCCAGCCGGTGATGGATATTATTTGCCAGAATATGCAGCTCATCAATCTTCTCCAGACCGTCAAATGCAATGCTGACGAGCTCTTTTTCCCTGTTGGCGATATTTTCAATCCCCATTTGGTTTTTCAATTCGATGCACAAAGCGGTACGAATCGTTTGGAGAAATGGAGGAGTTCCCCCATCTTCCCTGGCTTCGATGTCATCGACATATTTGAACTCCCCCCATGGATTGGTCCAGTCGACGGTTCCTCCGCCGGGATTATCAGGAACAGAACTTTTGTAAATCGCAGAATTGAAAACCAGTACCCCGGAACTGCCTGGTCCGCCCAGAAATTTATGAGGTGAAAAAAGGATTGCGTCGAGTGCCTGGAGTGGATCATCCGGGTGCATGTCAATTTTGACATATGGGGCAGAAGCTGCAAAATCAATAAAGCATAATCCACCGTTTTCATGCATGATCCGGGCCATCTGGTGGTAAGGGGTTGAGATCCCGGTGACATTTGAGCAGGCGGTGAACGAGCCAATCTTCATCTTACGGTTCCTGTATTTGACCAGCTCTGCCCTTAATTGCTCCTGATCCACAAGAAGTTCCGTATCCGGTGGAAGCTGAACTACATCAGCGATGGTCTCGAGCCAGGAGGTGTGGTTGGAATGGTGTTCCATGTGGGTAATAAAAACCACCGGACGCTCTTCGATAGGTAACGCGTTGAGTTTATCAATCTTATGCATCGCTCTGAATCCAAGGATGCGCTGAAACTTGTTAATTACCGTGGTCATGCCGGAGCCTGCATTGATGATCACGTCATTGGGCCCTGCATGGACATGTTCCTTGATTTTCCGCTGAGCAAGGTGGTAAGCCTTGGTCATTAAGGTTCCTGTTTCAGAGGTTTCGGTATGAGTGTTTCCTACGAAGGGTCCGAACTGGTTGGTAATTTTGTCTTCAATAGGACGATAAAGCCGGCCACTGGCAATCCAATCGGCATAAATAACCTTTTTTTCACCGTATGGTGATTGAAAAGTCCGGTCTATTCCAACAATTTCCTCCCTGAATTTTCTAAAATAATCCTCCAAAGACATCCTGTGCAATTTTAATAAGAATAAACTGGAATAAACATGAGATTTATTCCATGCTTTTTACCCCTTTTACCACAGAGGCTTTAAGTTGGTGCAGATCGAAAATCACCAGTTCATTTTTCCCTATTTTGAGCCAGGGAGCCGGACAATAGAGCTGTTTCTGAGGACCAATGCTCCAGTATCTTCCGAGGTTATGGCCATTCACCCACACTACTCCTTTTTCCCAAAGACTCAGATCAAGATAAGTATCACCGAGGGTTTTAAGTTCAAATTCGCCTTTAAAGATATTGCCTGGCCTGACAGTTTCGGTGGCCGGGAATTTCAGATGGCCCAAATAGGATTCATCAAATGGGAGGTTATATACCTGCCAGTTCATCAGGGTCATCCCGTCAAGCGAAACGCGCTCGGTTATCCCTTTGCGGTCGATTAGGTATTCTGCGAAATTGATGCGTCCCATCCCTTCCACCAGGATATCGAGCTGTGGATTGCCATTTGCCGGCTGTGGCAACTCGATACTGTTTTCTCCCTTTGAACGGTCGATTTTGCCAACATATTTACCATCAACAAAAATGGTGGCATAATCGTGAAGTTGGGTAATCAGGAGTTTTCCACTCTTATGACCGATCAGGGTGGTCCGGTATAGGATGAAACCTGCTTTCTGGCCAAACATCTCCATGGGTTTGGGCTGAGGGACAAAATTAGCGGCAGGAAGATTATCCCAAACAGAAGCTGATACATTAGGTTTAAAATCAGGGATTTCAATGACCGGCATTGCTGCTGGAATTGAAGATGCTTTCTGACCGACAGTTTGATAGGTGGCCAGCAAATTGCGCAGGGCGAAGTATTTGGGTGTTGGCTGTCCCATTTCGTTAACCGGGGCATCGTAGTCGTAGCTGGTCACGTCGGGCTGATATTGTGTCGGACTGAATGCATTAGCTCCTGCCCAGTAACCAAAATTGGTTCCTCCATGAATTACATAGAAATTGAAGGATTTTTTATGGTCCATCAGCCATTTGACATCTTTCAACAAGCCTGTGACATCGGGACGTTGCCACTTCTCCCCCCAATGGGTGAGCCAGCCGGGATACAATTCGCTGCAAAATGAAGGAACATTCGGATTGGCCTTGGTTGCCTGTCCAAAATCTTCTTCACTCCTTCCCGGATCAAGACCGATAGCGGCATCAGGTATTGAACCTGCTTCAAGCATAAATGAGGTTGCTCCGTCAGCCGTATAGAAAGGAACTTCAATGCCATTAAACTTCCACATCTCCTGAATCCATCTGGTGTAACGGCTGTCGTTTCCGTAACTGCCATATTCATTTTCTACCTGAACCATCAGGATCGGACCACCTTTGGTTACCTGCAAATCTTTTACCTGATTGGCCAGTTCTTTGATATACCGGTCCATGGATTCGATATAACGCGGATCCATGCAACGCACTTTGATGTCAGGAATTTTGAGCAGATAAGAGGGTATTCCTCCAAAATCCCATTCGGCACAAACATAGGGCCCCGGACGCAAAATGAGCCACATTCCTTCTTCCTGAGCAATATGAATAAACTGGGCAATATTGCGGTTTTCGGTTTGAAAATCAAATTTTCCGGGTTCTGACTCGTGATAATTCCAGAAAACATAAGCGGCAATGGTATTGCATCCCATCGCCTTTGCCATTTGAATGCGATGACGCCAATATTCAACCGGAATCCGGGCCGGGTGCATTTCACCCGAAATGATCTGAAAGGGCTTTCCATCAAGCAGGAAGTCGGTTTTTGACAAGTTAAACGTGTGAGTTTTGTTCTGACAGAAAGCGTTAGTACTTAGCAATCCAATCAGGCAGAAAAGAGCCGCTATTTTACGCATAGGTTAAGATTTAAGAAAAAGGATTTGCGCGTAAAGTTAGGGAAAAGTGCCGGTAATAATGAAAATTTGAATACTTCATTTTATTTTATTGAACCAATAGTGACCATTTTTGTTACATTTGAATCGATTCAGATTTCTGGTCCGGCTAAATACAACTAATTAAACTTTAATTTATTATGAGTAATTTGATTGAAAAAACAAGGTCGTCCTATGACTATCCATTGCTGATTAAACAGCTGTTTCTTTCTCCTTTAGCCTATAATCCGGATCAGCAGATCATCTATCGTGATCAGCTTACATTTACCTATAAGACCTGGAAGGAGCGCGTTCACAGGCTTGCAAATGCTTTGGCTTCAGTGGGTGTGATCCAGGGGAGTACTGTGGCTGTAATGGACTGGGATTCAAATCGATACCTTGAAGCATATTATGCTGTTCCTATGATGGGGGCCGTTTTGCACACCATAAATGTACGTCTTTCGGCTGAGCAAATGTTGTATACCATTGATCACGCCGAGGACGATGTGATCATTTGTCATTCTGAATTTCTCCCGCTATTGGAAGCGATCCGGGGTCGCATTTCTGAAGGGAGGAAATTTATTTTAATCGATGAGGGTGATGAAGTTTTCAATCATCATTTTGAATTTGAAGGGGAATATGAGAAGATGCTTGCGGAAGCATCTCCGGAATTTGATTTTCCCGAATTTGACGAAAATACCAGGGCTACCACTTTTTATACCACCGGAACAACAGGTCTTCCCAAAGGGGTCTATTTTTCCCACCGGCAGTTGGTTCTTCATACCCTTTCTACAACGGCAGCCTTGTCATCAAATTCCATTCAGGGCAGGTTACACCGGGAATCGGTTTATATGCCGCTAACCCCCATGTTTCATGTTCATGCCTGGGGGATTCCATATATAGCAACATTTCTGGGCACAAAGCAGGTCTATCCCGGCAAGTATATTCCGGCTTTTCTTTTGAAACTGCTGGAAAACCATAAGGTAACCTTTAGTCATTGTGTCCCTACGATATTAAATATGCTCTTAAAAGATCCCACTTCCCTGCAATGTGATCTTTCCCGCTGGACTTGCATCATTGGCGGGGCTGCACTGCCAAGAAGTATCGCCATTGAGGCCCTAAGAAGAGGCATCGATGTTTTTGGAGGATATGGGATGTCAGAGACTTGTCCGGTATTGTCTCTTTCACAGTTAACTGAAATGGATCTCGATCTTTCACCAGAAGAGCAGGCTGACATCCGTTGCAGGACTGGTGTTCCTATCGGTTTGGCACAAATGCGTGTGGTTGATCATGACGGCAAAGATGTACCAAATGACGATAAAACACCGGGCGAAATTATCGTCCGTTCCCCATACTTAACCCAGGGTTATTTAAAGGATCATGTACATTCCGAGAAGTTGTGGGAAGGGGGCTGGATGCACACCAATGATGTAGCCTGTGTCAATGAAAAAGGGTCTATACGGATCACTGACCGGTCGAAGGATGTTATAAAAGTTGGCGGGGAATGGCTTAGTTCCCTGGAGATCGAAGATGTGATTGCCAGGCATGAGGGTGTTTCCGAAGTGGCGGTTATCGGGGCCCTGGATCTTAACTGGGGCGAAATTCCGTTGGCAATAGTTGTTGCGAAACCGGGAGCCACCTTTGACGACCGTGAAATTATCCAGACCGTTAAGGCAAGCGTCGATTCCGGAGTATTGCCGCGGGAAGCAATAACCATGAAGGTTCAGCGGGCAGATGCCATTGATAAAACCAGTGTCGGGAAAATCAATAAGGTGGCGCTGAGGGGGAGATTTCTGTAAAAGATCTGAAAAATGGATCGAATTCTGATTGAGTTTTTTGTCCCGTTGATCCGGGTAAAGTATGAGATAATTAATTTGGAAAAGAATGAGATAAGCCATTACAGATAACAATTTCCGAATCACAAATCTAAAATCCATTTTCTCTATAACTCCAATTAAATTAATAGGATAAAAGGGAAATTTAATCCTTTGATATAAATCTCCCAATTCACCCTCAATATACCGCATTTGTGGTACATGATTTACATAAAAAAAGGTATTTCGTGAATATAATAAAAAGGTTAATCTTGCATAATATTTAACATATGGAATTCAGGTGATTCTTTCCTTTCCCTTTTTGATCGGGAAAGGATTATTTTTCAGATAAATCCTGAGCTATTTATTATGCAAAGAAACTAATGCGATATATTATGAAAACACTATTTGCACTCCTGATCGGGAGTTTTCTTACTCTTTATACGGCTTATGCACAGGATGTTAAGCAGTACGATCTGCAGGACGTTATTGTTGTCGGAAATCAGGGAAGCATCCGGACAAAGGTTAATTCTCCTGTCCCTGTGGATGTTCTCGACATCAAAAAGGTAGTGTGTTCGATGCCACTCAATAATTTAAACGATCTGTTAAACTATCTTGTTCCGTCATTTAACAGCAACCGACAGTCGGCCGCTGACGGTACCGAGCATATCGATCCGGTCTCTTTACGCGGATTAGGGCCCGACCAGGTATTGGTTTTGGTTAACGGGAAAAGACGCCACACCACCTCACTGGTGAACTATCAGAATACCGTAGGAAACGGCTCGGTAGGGACTGACCTGAGTGCGATTCCCATTTCAGCAGTCGACCGGGTTGAGGTTCTCAGAGACGGTGCATCTGCTCAGTATGGCTCCGATGCGATAGCTGGAGTTATTAATATTATTCTGAAAAAGAATGCCGGATTGTCTGCATCAGCTACCGCCGGACAAACTTCGAAGGGCGATGGTCAGACCGTTGGTGTGGATGTCAACTATGGCACAAAATTAGGCAAAGAGGGTTTTATTAATATCACCGGATTGTTTAATAACCGTGAGAAAACCAACAGGAGTCAAAATAATAATCTGATCATTTTTGACCAGTCATCGCTAAACAACTATTTTGCCTATGATTATGCGAATGATCCTGCCGCCTCACGGGCCTATGACGATGCACAGATTGCAGCGAGAGGCTTAACCAGAAACGATTTTAATTTCCAGGTGGGAGATGCAAAAATTCAGAATCTTCAATTATTCCTGAACAGTGAGATCACCATAAATCCCAGGTTAAAAGCCTATTTCTTTGGTGGAACAAGCTACCGCCAGGGTGTTGGTTTTGGATTCAGGCGTCTGCCAAGTGAACTTTCAACCGAGGCACTTGCCGTTTATGCGAACGGGTTTCAGCCCAAGCTGGAATCCAAAATTTCAGATCATTCGTTTGCAGCTGGCATAAAATACCAGTTTAATGACTGGAATCTTGATTTGAGCAATACCCTGGGTTATAATCAATTTAAGTACGATGTTGGACGATCGTTTAACTATGCTCTGGGAAGTGACAGCCCTACAAGCTTTAATGCGGGGAATCACAGCTTTTTACAAAACACGCTCAATGGCAATGTAAACAGGAAATTTGACTATCTGGCAGGATTGAATGTGGCTTTTGGGGCAGAATTCCGGATAGAACAGTACAAAATTGTTGCAGGTGATTCTGCCTCGTATGCCGGCAGCGGTGCTGAATCATTCCCCGGATTCGGTCCCAATAATGTAGTGAACGCCTCCAGAACCAACGGAGCTGCTTACCTGCAGGGCGATCTGGACATTACGAAAAAACTTTATGTAGGGACAGCTGTCCGTTACGAGAATTATTCCGATTTTGGGGGTACATTTAATTATAAGGTGGCCGCGAGGTATGAACTTTTCAATAAATTTTCGCTCCGCTCGGCTTTTAGTACCGGCTTCAGGGCACCCTCTTTGCAGCAGAGTAATTTTAATAATATTGCCACGGATGTGGTTGACGGAGTTTTACTTAACTCAGGAATATTCCGCACTAACAGCGCAGTAGCCCAAGCCATTGGGATACAGAAATTAAAGCAGGAAACCTCTACAAATCTCAGCGGTGGACTCACCTGGAATCCTATCGCAGATCTGAGTTTTTCTGTAGATGCTTACCAGATCAATATTGATAACCGAATCATCCTCACCGGTAATCTTGGTAATGACTCCTATGGTGATCCTGTTGATGAAATCAGGGCCTTTTTCAAACCTTATGGTGCACAAACCGGTCGCTTCTTTACCAATGCGATAAACACGAAAACTAAAGGAATTGATGCTGTTGCGAGTTACAAATGGAGACTTAAAAAGGGTATCCTGGACATATCACTGGCATTTAACCATAATAAGACCAGAATTGACCGTAACAATGATGGCTCCGTCAAATACAATGAATTCCCGGAGTTTCTGAAAAAATTTCCGGATCAGAAAGATGTCTTTTTCGGTCCATTGGAGCAGAGTTTGATCGAGACAAACAATCCGATTGACAAGGCAGCATTGAGGTTTAATTATGCAGTCAACAAATGGAACATAATGCTGGCCAACACCTATTTTGGTGAGGTTACCAGGAATGGATTTCCATTCGGGGTTGCTCAAAAACATTCCCCCAAAATAGTAACCGATCTGACGATTGGATATAACCTTCTGTCAAATCTGACTTTGACTATTGGAACAAATAATCTTTTCAATGTTTATCCTGATTTACAGGCTTATGGCAACTCTTATTTTGGAGTATTCAAATATGCACCGGTACAAATGGGGACAACCGGAACCTACTACTTTGGAAGGTTGAGTTTAAGAATATAAAAAAATGCTCTGTGACGATCTGAATTGATAACTAAGCTTTTCTGACTACTTGTAAGTTATTGATTCGCGGCTAGCTTTTAGCTACTGGCGGCTAGCACGAATCCTTGTAATTGTTTGACTTATATTCTTACGTTGTTCTGAAAAAGGCTACTTTCTCTTATCCAAAATCTGCCAGCTGCCCGTTGCCAATTGCCAGGAAACAATGAAACAAAATTTATTTCACCCATATTAAACGTCACAGAACCATATTATTTCTATTACTTATTTGTCGGACCACCAAAAAATGAATACCATTGATCTCTAAATAAACAGTATTGAAAAAGATTTCATGGATTACCGCAGCGGCGCTGGTGGTTTCTAATATGATTGGGACAGGGATTTTCACCTCTTTGGGTTATCAGGTTGCTTATCTGAGTAATACTTTTACGATCCTTTTACTTTGGGCTATTGGTGGAGTTCTGGCTCTTTTTGGAACCTTTTGTTATGCTGAATTAGGAAATTACTATAAAAAGTCCGGGGGAGATTATATTTTTCTTTCCCGGGCTTTTCATCCGGTATTGGGTTATCTGAGCAGCTGGATCTCTCTTATTGTTGGCTTTTCCGCCCCAGTCTCACTGGCAGCATTGGCTATGAGCAAGTATTTGCAAATATTTGGGTGGGACCTTGGAAAAGGATTCGCCATCGGTGTGATTGTATTAGTAGCCATCTCACAATCTATCAGTTTAAGATCAAGCAGCAATTTTCAAAATGCGTTTACAGTTATCAAGGTTTTGTTTGTGCTGGGGCTTATTGTTCTCGGACTATCAATGGCCTCACAAGGAGAAACCTCCCTCAAATGGGATAGATCCTGGATTTCAGAGATTCAGACTCCTTCGTTTGCCTTCTCCCTGGTCTTCGTTTCCTTTGCCTATACTGGATGGAATTCAGCTTCTTATATTGTTTCAGAAATCAAGAATCCAAAAAAGAACCTTTCCAAAGCACTGATATTAGGAACTCTTTTTGTTTCAAGTATATACATCCTGCTCAATTTTGTTTTTCTCAAACACGCTTCAATTGCGGCCATGTCCAATCAGGAAGATGTGGCTGCCTTAGCCGCCCATAACTTTATGGGATCGACCGGAGCCAAATGGGTCTGCTTTTTTATCTCCGCACAACTGATTGCAACCATCAGCGGTTATCTTTGGATAGGATCAAGGATTTGTTTCGCAACCGCCCAGGAACATAAACTCTGGAAATTCATGGATAAGTCGAGGAACCAAACCCCCTATATTGCAATTTGGGTGCAGGCATTTATTGCTATTGTGATCATTGCCTCCGGTGGATTTGCCGAAATCTTCGTGTATGCTTCGTTTGTTCTGCAATTTATAAGCGTAATCGCAGTTGCCACTGTATTCAGGATTCCAAAGGAAAATCTTATGCTTTTCAAAGGGAACTATTTTTATATTTTCCCGGTGATCTACATTATTTTTGGGGTGTATATCTGTGTTTTCACCTACATTCAGCACCCGATGGAAAGCCTGATCGGGTTTTCAACAATCCTGACAGGAATTGTCCTTTACTTTTTTGACAGGGAGAAGAAAGTGGCAATTAATGGGTAAATCCTTTGTTTCCCAAATCTTAACCCGACAACATACATGATAGGATAGGTTAATTCCCCTCCACATCCGTCATGCCTAGCTTTTTATCGCTGACCGACGTTTTAAATCTGTGTTAATCTGCGATATTTGCGGGACATTATCGGGTTATTTGATTTGGATATATGCTTGATAAAGAGAAACTAAGAAGTTGAAATTATTAAAAGCCACATCTTTATATTTTTCAGTCTCCTCAACAATTTTTATTTAAATATGTTTTAAAGAAAACGATACCAATGAAGATCATGAAATACATCACGATAGCTGGAAACAGTAATAGTCCATTAAAGGTGAACCGGTTAGGATACGGGACAATGCGCCTCACGGGTGAAGGGATCTACGGCGAACCTCCAAGGAGAGCAGAAGCACTTCAAATATTAAAACAAGCTGTAGAATTGGGTGTGAACTTTATAGATACTGCCGATTATTACGGTGAAGATGTTACTAACCGGTTAATTTTCGAGGCCTTACACCCCTATTTGGAAGAACTGGTGATTTGCACGAAAGTTGGGGGTGCCCGTAAACCGGATAAAAGCTGGATCGGGTTTAACAGTCCGGAAAAATTGCGGACCAGCATCGAGAATAATCTTCGGACCCTCCACGTAGACCAAATAGCTCTTGTTCACTTCAGGGTAATGCAGGGGTCTGAGGTTCCGTTTGAAGAATCAATGAATACGATGTTTGAGCTGCAGCAGGAGGGTAAGATTTTGCACGTCGGGGTTAGCAATGTTGATCGCGCAGAGCTGGAAACGGCAATGAAGATGGGTGAGATCGCTACGGTTGAGAATATGTATGGACATGGTCAGCGTACCACGTTCAAGTCACACTACGGTGAAAACAGGGGTGGCGAGGAGGTTCTGGATATCTGCGAGCAGCATGGAATTCCGCTGATTCCCTATTTCTCCCTGATCAATTCATTGGATAAAAAGGACAACCGGATAAAAACCATTGCTCAGAAATATGGAGTATCGGAAGCACAGCTTAATATTGCCTGGCTATTGCACCGGTCACCGTGGATTTTGCCGATCCCCGGAACCTCTTCGTTAACACATTTTGAAGAGAACCTGAAATCTGTGGATATCAACCTAACCAGGGAGGATATGGATTTCCTGGAATAGCCGAACATGAGCAACATGAATCTTTTGTGAAAATCAATTTTCTTAAAATTGACTTAATATATGGAAATTTTTATTTGCAGTTTTCCTGGTTCTCATCCTTAATTGGAAATGATTTTTGGTAGTAACCGAATTTTTAAATAAATATTTCGGTGCGTTGCACCTTTGGTTGTACATTGATGGGTTTGCTACAAATATCGCGGTGCTCTGCACCTCATAAATGAAATATTTGTAGGAATAATTTTGCAAAATCGGATTTTTAAGGTGCAAAGCACCGTAATATGATACCCGATATTTATAATCACCTAGGATCAAATGAATTAGTCGATTAATCGCAAGCGCGATTATTTTAGGCGTATATAATTTGTTTTTTAAAGGTCGCATGGAGTAGCCATGGAGATATATTCATCTTCAGTTTGTGATTTTTCAACCATGGCTATTTCACACGTATAAATTTTAATTAACTTACTAATATTTAGATTATTGATCCGTGTGGAACCCTCATTGATTTATACCTTGCCTTTTGTGTTTGTAAGTTCATGAGGGTTTCATTTGCATTACATTGCGTCCGCAAGTATCTGAAAAGAAATTATTAAATAAAAGTTTAGTATTTTCCTTTCAGCTTTATTAAAATTGGATTTAGGGCCATTCTCCTGCAAAATTCAATGTGCATCCTTAATCATCCGGTGAAATGCCCTGGTTTTCTGAAGAAAATCGGTATCCATCCAATTGATTACCTTCTCCCGTTCCACGATACGGCTGAACTTTTCATAAGTTCCATCCTCGCGCGCCAGGACCGGATTACGGATGCATTTCATATACAAAACGCCAAGGGACGCTAGTTCGACCCTGTTAATAATCTCGTCATTATCTGCCACCTTCTCCGCCTTCTCAAACAATTCGAGGGATTTGTTCATGAATTCATTGGTAAACAAGGTGTTCTCGCACGACATGTTTGGTGTCAGGTGAACATCCCTGGTAACCAGACCCTGAACCAGATCAAAGTACTGCCGGACATAGGCGCTTGAATGGCTGTAATAACCTGAGAAGAAATCGTTAAGTAATTCCTGAAAGTTAAGATCAGGATTCCAAAATAGCTTTGCAAAAACATAGGCTCTAAGCTCCGCGAATTCCCCGCCATCCGACTGAAAATCCCCCTCTTCCATGATCCCAATAGCATTGTTCCGCTGAAAGTCTTTTATATTTGACTGAAGGACATTAAAATTTGGAAACGGGGAGAGGTAATCGGCATAGCTCACCACATAGTCCCAGATATACATGTTCGGGGCAATCTTTCCCCAGGCTTCCAGATCCCTGAGAAATGAACTGTTCATGGCACAGGAATGAAAGTCATGCGAAAAGCAGCACTCAATGCTGCATAGACGGACTACTACATTTTTGGCTGGCCGGATGGTTTTGGGCGGTGTCCGCGAATAGACATAAGCCAAAGTCCCGATATATTTATCCGGAAACTCTTTCTCAATTGCAGCTGCAACCTGATTGACAAACCAGATCACAGGACCCGACTCAGAACCTTCGGCTTTGGACAAGGCCTGACATTTATCGCAGGTACAAAATCCAATGCAGTCGTTCTGGGAGACATCATAAATAAGGAATTGCGGTTCATGCCGGATAGTTTCTTTGATGTTTTCGATGGTAATACGAAGCACTTCGGGGTTTGTCAGGCAGAGCTGGGCCCGGTCATGAGTCCTTTTCCCGTCGATGAGACTGTAATATTCGGGATGGGTTGCAAAATATTTTTCAGGAGGGACCAATCCGTAAAAGGTATGCACTCCCCAATATCCTTCAACTCCGCCATGCTGTGCCCTGCCACCCATTGCACCGTTTATCCGGTTATGTGCCGCATAACCCGGGTCAAAAGCATCGAAATAAAAATCGTTCCGGACACGGATACCCGGCTTTTCGGTATGATACAACCTGTCAAAACGGTAAACAGAACGTTGGGGGATATTGGTTACTTTTGAAGTATACCACCTGACTCCCAGCTCCCGTTCTAAAAACGAAAATACTCCGTACATCGTACCCCGCTGACTCCCGCCGCAGATCAGGATATCCTTTCCAACACTTTGATAAACAAAAGACTCGTCTGAAACAGCAGGTGCAGCCTTCAATCCTAACGATTGGGAAACTTCATTAAATCCCAGAATGATTTGTCCCCCCTCATGTTTTTCGGGAGGCAACTTGATGGGGATCAGGACACCGCTGCTTTTCTGAATAGTGGTTTGTAATTCTTTGGCGGCGTACTGTTCCGATTCCGAAGCCCCGGATCCCAGGACAATTGCGTAATCGGATGTCCCGTTTTCGAACAGTGAATAGACTTTCCGTTCACCGGCGAAGAGCTTTTGTTGGGTGTGAAGCAGTCTCCCGTTTTTGAGGGTAATGTCTGTTACGGTACTTAATAGACGATAGTTGATCGATTCCAGTTTTATTCTTTTCAGGAAATTGCCATTCCTTGTTTCATCCAGAATCACCGTTCCCTGATCAAAAACCTTCAGGTGAATCTGGCTGACAATGGTAGCCAGCTGCTCCTCCCGTGTAACCGAGGTGAGCCCGATGGTTCCGTCATGGAGATAATTCACCTGAAGCGGGGACTCTTTTTCAGTTAATTCTGGACCCTCAAGCGGCAGGAAGCGTAAGGCCAGCCGCCACATTCCACCCTTCTCCTCAATTTTAAACAAAATGGTGTTCTTCCCTTTTTGAAGAAGTACCGGAAAAACATCCTGATCGGGATAAATCCCACGATTTGGTGCATAATCCCAGACCCGTTGTCCGTTTACCCAGAGCCTCCCTCCGTCATTACTGCCAAATGAAATTCTGCGGTATGCCGCTTCCTCAGAATAGACTTCAGTATATGCATAGCCAAAAACAGGTTCCCTGGTGGAGATCGCATCATCAAGATTCAGAATATTCTCGTGAGAAGTATAAAACTTCCAGGTATTCGATCCCCCTTTAAACCGGACGATATCGCCCGCCTGGACTTTCAGTGCCTGCTCGCCGCCACTTTTAGTCAGATAGTCAGTTTCAAAGCCCGTACAATGGGCAAAAACATCGTCGTTTTTCACGAGATCGAACGGGCCGCAAAGGAGCCATTCGGTGATCCATTCACCAGTCAAGAGAGGTTTTTGTTTGAAAGTCTGAGCGCTTAATTCTCTGGAAATAATGGCAGTTAAAACATAGCACAGGAGGATAATTTTTTTCATCTTTGACGGATTATTGTTCAGTCTCTCCGGTACGCTGAAGAGGGTGGTTTGATTGCAAACATACTTAAATACCGATACATGCGAAAGACATTTTGGTTATCCTCCGCTTTGGTTCTAGCTTTGACGGGTTTCACGGTTTATCAGGATTACAAAGGAATTGCCTGGAATAATATCCCCCAGATCATTCCGGGAAAGGTGCAGTGCGAATGGTATGACAAGGGTGGGGAAGGGATTGCCTACCATGACACTGATTCGATCAACAACGGCAGCGGAAAACTAAACCCGGCAAACGGGGATTTTTACAATGAATTCAGGATGCACGAGGGTGTTGACATATCCTATACCAAAAGCGGTGGAGTAGATGACAATCCCTTTAATGAGGTAATGCCCCAAATGAAACAATTGTATGTTGGCTGGACTGTCCCCGGGGAATGGATTAACTATACCGTGGATGTGCAGGAAACGGGGATGTATACAATTGGAATCATGTACACCTGCAATGGCAGGGGCGGAATTGAGATTGACACTGATCATAACTCCTCTTCCGGAATTATGCAAATCAGGTCAACGCATAAGGATGCAGACACGATTGCCTGGCGTCAGTGGCATCACTGGAACAAGCTTGATTCTGTCGGAAGCATAAAGCTGAATAAGGGGAAACAGGTTCTGACCCTGAAAACGGTTGAGAACGGGAATATGAATTATGATTATCTGAAATTTAAACTGCTGAGATAGGCCATAAAAATGAAAGATCAGAATATGAGCACTTTATGCATCTGGAATGGAGGTTTCTAATTATACAATAATCGAATATTTAAATTATCAATTTGTCAATTTGGAATATATACTTTACATTTGGACTGAATATTTGTAAAATACACGGATGTGATAAATCGATCATTTTGGTTGAGACAATTGAATGATGCCTGGAACAAAAGGTCATTGGTATGGCTTTCGGGAGTACGCCGTAGCGGTAAAACAACTTTGTGTAAAATGATCCCCGGAGCGGTTTATCTGAACTGTGACTTACCCTCTGTTTCGCGGCAACTTGAAAATCCTGAATTCTTTTATAATAACATACCAGATGGGGCAACTGTTATTTTTGATGAGATTCATCGGATTCCCAATCCAAGTATTGTTTTGAAAATTGGGACAGACGAATTCCCTAATCTTAAAATACTAGCAACAGGTTCATCAACACTAGCTGAAACAAAAAAATTTCGTGACTCTCTGGCTGGCAGAAAAATGCAGCTTTTTCTGCCCCCTGTATTATGGAGTGAATGTTTACTCGATTTTGGTATATTGGATTTTGACAAGAGGTTGTTGAATGGTGGATTGCCAGAATTTCTGTTGTCGAAGGATAAAAAAGGAGAGCTATTTTCGGAATGGATAGACAGCTATTATGCCAGGGATATTCAGGAACTTTTTAATGTCAGAAACAGGATGGGCTTCCTGAAATTAATGCATTTGCTTTTTATGCAAAGTGGCGGGGTGTTTGAGATTACCACACTGGCTAAAGATAGTGGGTTGAGCAGGCCAACGGTTTTGGCACATATTGAAGCTATGACGGTGGCTCATGCGATCTATTTAGTTCAACCATTTTTTGGAGGGGGTAAAAAGGAGATTGTAAAACGTCCCAAAGTCTATGGTTTTGATACCGGATTTATTACCCACGTTAAAGGATGGAATGAAATCAGGGAAACTGATCGTGGCCTTTTATGGGAACACCTTGTACTTGATATGCTTCGTGTCTGCTTTGGAATAGTATATTACTGGCAGGATAAAGATAAAAGTGAAATTGATTTCATCATTAAAGGTGACAAAGGAGAAATACATACTGTTGAATGTAAAATTAACCCGGATAAATACTCAGCCGGCGTTGTCCAAAAGTTCAGAGATTATTATCCAAATGGCAGGAATTATTGCTTCTCTCCGCATATTAAAATTCCTTATAAATTGAGATTTGGCAATACTGAAGTCGATTTTCAATCGGTAATGTCTTTTTAGCGGATTACATTATTTGGAAGAATTCAGCGAGAAATTATTCAAAAGCGGGAATTACTAATTCCCAACAAATTGGCACAGACGTTATAAACTCGGGTAGAAGACGTTAAGCTGACTATCCAGATTATATTCCTTGCCTGCTTTTAAATTGGAGATCGCAATGTTCTTCTCCTTGTATCTGACAGAACAGGCACCTCCATTCCTGGAATAGATCCCTGCCGAAACCAATTGATTATTTTCCCATTTAATATCTATAACGAATCCGCCGCGGGCAACAAGACCTTTAACTTCTCCGTTTTTCCAGACTGATGGTAAAGCCGGTAAAAGTTCGATAACCCCATTTTGGCTTTGTAATAACATTTCCGCAATGCCTGCTGTTGCACCAAAATTCCCGTCTATTTGAAATGGGGGACAACTGTCGAAAAGATTTGAGAGCGTTGATCCTGAAATCAGAGTTGTCAGATGCCTGTAGGCCTGGTCTCCATCATTAAGTCTGGCAAAGAGACTTATAAGCCAGGCACGGCTCCATCCTGTTCCTCCACCACCATTGGCAAGGCGGTATTCCAGACTTTTACGTACTGCCTTAGCCAGTTCAGGTGTCCCATTAAGGGTGTAAATTGAAGCAGGATATAATCCGTAAAGATGAGACATGTGTCTGTGACCAGGTTCCTGTTCGGGATACTCCTGAGCCCATTCCATCAGACGACCATCCGATCCAATTTCAGGCATAGCAAGATTTTTTAAAGCGTTCCTGATTTTTTCAAGTGAAGGGTACGTATCCTTCAGTATCACAGATGCTTTTAATATATTGGTAAACAATTCGCAAATGACCTCCTGATCATGGGATGGGCCCATGCTAATCTGACAAACTGATCCATCAGGGGCAAAAAAGGCATTC
>Ga0364881_10368_pt2 | contig 24704 bp, 25 predicted proteins | sample ExccelJu500001D4_5_FD_206923 | JGI IMG/M metagenome (GOLD analysis project Ga0364881, IMG submission 206923) | Enriched cells from Trout Bog Lake Hypolimnion, Wisconsin, USA - BchlTB.July30.5000.01.D4 | ecosystem: Environmental > Aquatic > Freshwater > Lake > Hypolimnion/Profundal zone | place...
CGGGGCCGGAAGAGACGCAGCCTTTGAGGGAGTGATGGCCGTGCATTTCGATCAGGACGACGGTGCCGACGATCACGCCGGCGAGGATGGCGATGCCGACGATTTCGGCAGTTTTGTGGCTGGGAGCCGGCGCGGGTGCCGGTGTGGATACGGGGAATTCATCCGCATTGGCGGGGGCGCTGACTGCGCTGAGCAGAAGCGCGAAGGCGGCAACCAGGGACGCAATTCGGATTCGACGGGGCATGGGTATTCCTTTGAGCACAGATGGGTATGAAGTTGTGGCGGCGGCTCTTTGGTCCCATGCGCGGGCCAAGGTGCAGAGGGTTCGCCAAATTACTGGGTAAGAAAGATTGTCCGGGGCCGCGTGGACAGGGAGTCCCTGGTCGGGCAGCAGGCCTGAGACGTTCCGGACCCCCGTTTGTCAAGCTTGGCTGCGTTCACTATAACCCGGGTTTGGGGCCGGGAAGCTTGGGTTTCGGGAAGGTTTTGGGGCGGGGGACCCTACCTTGTCAACGGCAGGGGAGGGATGGAGTGGTGCGGAAGTTGGTGGAGGCGGCGGGAGTCGAACCTTTTATGCCTTTGAAAACACGCAAGTTATGCATTTCTGAAAGACCAAAATGACGAAAAAGCCCAGAATGCCAAATCGACTGTACGTTTACTGTACGGTTGCCTTTCAAGCCCTCGCCATCCAATGCGATGATCGACACTCCTTGTGCGTGCCACCGAGCTTGAGGAAGGCGAGGAGCGACTGCGCACGTTCAAGATGGGAATGCAAGGGCTTGAACACCTCGCAGAAGAGATGCATGCAGGCATTCAAGGAGCGGTGGGCGATCCTCACTGAGTGCCACGCGCAATCTGCCATTCGAGCTTCCTCGCCAACCGGAATCGCGCTGTGCTGTCGCCGCTCCGCCTGGAACTGATCGGCGGACTCCAGTCAGAGACAGGTTATTCACTATCTCCCTCGGCCGAAGAGATCCTGCGTGAGTTCACGTGGATCTTCGACGTTCCGCATAAGTCGGTGTTTATTGAACCGAACGGTTGGTTCCACAAGCCTGAACTCGATGACCACTCCGGGCTGGTTCTCGACACACGAAACGTCCCGGCTCGCGTGCTCTACGTATATGCCAAGTCGGCTGCCGCAAACGCGGGAATTGGAATAGGGGATGAACTGACTGGAAACGATGGTCAACCCCTTACAACGGATGAGTGGCACGATTTGCTCGACGCCGCTCCCGGGACCGTTGTCACGATTCGGGTGACCCATGGAGCAACGAGCAGAGTGATTTCCATGACGCTGAATCCGTATATCTGACCATGCTTTCGGCGGATGCCGTAGACATAATCATTCAAGGCGCAGAATGCATTCACAGTGTCGAGATCCGCTTAACTCTGGGAATAACCTGGATTTTGGGAGGTAACGATGGGAAGTTGTCCAGTTGACAATGGGATTTTTGTAACCGTGTGGGGAGCCCCTATTGATGGATCGATTTGTGACTGGTCGCTGAGATCCTGAGATCCGCGAAGTGTCCACTTATTTTCTGCGTGGAAACTTAGGAGAAGTGTGGATCAGGCAGCTTGGGATGTGTGGGTCTGGACGGTGCTCCTGTTCCAGGGCAGCAGATCGGCGATTCGGCTGATGGGGTGCTCGGGAATGCGTGCAAGCACGGTCTGGAGATAGTCTCGGGTCGAGGCCGTTGAGCTTGGCCGAACCGATAAGCGAAGAGATCGCCGCAGCGCGCTCTCCTCCCGCATCGGATCCGGCGAAAAGGTAGTTCTTTCGATTTTGCCCAGATTTCTATAAAAGAAATTATGGGGCATTGGTGGATGACCCGGGGGGCCACTGGGAAGCTCCTTGTGATTCGAGCGGCCTTTGACCCGATTGAAGGGACACCAGTTCAGCTCATCATTGGGAGCAAGTCGATTCAAGCCTGAGCTGCGAGAACTTCAGCGGCGTCAGAGGACACATCGCGTTTCGCCGAGTTCAGTGGAGCTCGGTCGGTGATTGAGAAGTATCCAATGGAAAGAGCGCCGAAGCATAAGGCGCATAATGAGCGGTAAGCTAGAGGGTCGCGTTTTGCCACCTTCAAAACGAAGGTAAACCTGGCAAGGCGAATCTTTGTCATTGGATTTGAAATCGCCACCTGTCAGTTACAGCTGTCAGCTGTCCGGATCCGTTCTCCAAAGGAATTCGTCGGCCCTCGCGCCGAACACACCAGCGGCGTCCGCGCTCCCACCAGCGCATATCGAGCTCGGAGGACTGACAGATCAGCCTGTGCCTCTTGCAGAAGCGCCATGGAGATACACCCCTTGGCGCTCCGTACTTGCGAGATGCTGCGCTGGGCATGATGCATAAGCATCGGCACAAACCAGAAGGCGCGAGCCCGAAACCGTGTGATGCTGACCAGTGGCATTTGCTTCTCCGTTCTTCTTTTTGAGTGCGGCAACCCGGCTACTTGCCTGCAAAGTAACCTGGTCCGTGGAGGTCAGCGAGCAGTCCTGGGTGGGTGGGCTCCCATCCCAACTGGTTCCGGGTGAGAAGGCTCGAAGACGGATTGTCGGTTGCGGCAAAGTCCCCAAACCAGCTAAAGCTCTTTCCCGCGTCTTTGACCGATATGGACTCAACCGGAATGCTGAGTCGACGGCCGATGATCTCGGCGATGGAGCGGAACGGGATGCCCTCATCGGCCACACCGTGATAGCGCGCACCCGCAACACCTTTTTCGAGTGCGAGGCGGAACAGCTTTGCTGCATCGCGCCGATGCACGGCTGGCCAGCGATTTTGCCCATCGCCAACGTAGGCAAAGCGGCCTTTTTCGCGGGCAATCGCAATGAGTTGGGGCACCAATCCTGTATCGCCGTCTCCGTGCACGGACGGCGCAAGCCGGATCATCGTTGCACGCACGCCAAGCGACGCCAGGGCTTCGACAGCCTCCTCGGTTTTGGCGCGCGCGATTCCTGCTGATAGAGGATCGGGCTCATCCTCTTCCGTGGCTGGCTTCGCTGCACGGAAGCCAACGTGCGAGAGGCCCATGGTCCCGAAGGTCGTAACCAGTGGCCGTCCCGAACCCTTAAGAGCGGCACCAAAGGTATCGATTGCGCGCCGGTCCGCTTCAGCAGCCACCTTCATAAACCGGCCGGCAATGCCCGAGGGCAAGCCGCCGAAGATAACACCCATGCGCTTCACAAATGGGATCTGGGATGGGCCGTGCATAAACGCGAGATGAATCACTCCGTCAGCTGCGGCGGCTGCATCCCGCAGGCTCGCCATATCATCGAGGTTGCCGAGAATCGGCTGGATTCCCTTGGCAGACAGCTTCTTTGCCGTCTCCTCCGACCTCGCCAGCGCGGTTACCGTATGGCCTGCCGCCATCAATTCTTCCGTGACTGCCGATCCGATAAAACCCGTTGCACCCGTAACGAATACTCGCATTGGACTTCTCCTTTTTCTGCCCGACCACTTCTGCTCCATGGTCCGCTGGGCTATTTCTGGCCCACTGAAATCAACTCTAAAGTTAGATTTCTGGACTGTATATACTTGGAAGTCCAGGAAGGATTATCAGGAGTCCAAATGGATCCGCTCTCACAAATCATCGATCTACTCAAGCCGCAAGCGGTCTTTTGGCGCGCCGTTGAAGCACACCATGCGTGGACCATTGGCTTTCAGCCGACCAATATTGTGGTGTTTGGCCAGGTCATCGAAGGTGCGTGCCATGTCGAACGGGAAGACGGCATAAGTCTGGATCTGGAAGCCGGGGACTTCCTGCTCATGGCAGCTCCGCCGAACTGGACGATGACAGCCTTCGGCGGAGGAGCCACCGCAGTCGACTTCGGAGCCGTGATTGAGAATCCCCGCTTACTTCTATCGCCGGAGCACACGAATCAACTCACCCGTTTCATGGCGGGCAACTTCGCGTTCTCACCCGCCAATCGCGACCTGATCTCCACTCTCATGTTGCCGGTTGTTCTTGTGCGGGGTAACGAGATTGCGGCCGCTCGGCTGGGCGCACTGCTGCAGACCTTTGGCGAAGAAGCGACCGGAGATCGACCGGGCCGCTCGCTGGTGTTGGATCGACTCCTGGAACTCATACTCATTGAGGCATTGCGATATCGTCCCGCGGATATTGGAGACGGTAGAAGCAGCTTGCTGGCCGGCCTTGCGGACCCACGCATTGGGAATGCGCTTCGCATCATGCATTCGGATACGAAACAGGCGTGGACTCTCGCTTCGCTTGCACGGAAAGTCGGGATGTCCCGGTCCGCCTTCGCATCCCGCTTTTTGCAGCTGGTGGGCGTACCGCCCATCGAATATTTGGCCACCTGGCGGATGAGGCTTGCGAAAAGCGCCCTTGCGTCCTCGGAAGTGCCTATGATCGATATTGCCGAGATGGCCGGCTATCAATCGGTGAGCGCCTTCAGTACGGCATTCAAGCGTGTGACTGGCCTCTCCCCGACTCTCTACGTGCAATCTCTTCAGGGAGCAGTTTGAAGGCTGAACTGCTTCCGGACTGAACGGCCGTCCCGTTTGATTGCCCCGTTACTACGTCGCTTTGAAGCCACGATGAAAAAGAACGCTGCTTTCGTCGAGATTATTGCGTGACGATCGCCAGTTGTGCCGGCTGAAGGCCGGGAGATGTGGCCGTCAGCTTGATTTCCCCGGCCTGCCTAGTGGACTGGACGATCACCTGCGCCAGTCCGTTGAACACGCTTCGCTTCCATTGCGGCGCGGGCGTAACAACTTGCACGGCAGCAGGGCCAGGACCGTCCCAATGAAACAACTGGTCTCCTCTATTTTGAAAACGGGTGGAGAATATGGTGATCACGTTGCGGCCCTGCACCAGCACATCCCGGTCCAGTTTGTAGGTGTAACCAATGGGATCGCGGGCCAGGTTGACTCCGAGTGCGTGGCCATTGACATAGATGGACTGCGTCTCTCCCACGCTGCGCAGCACCAGGGTGATGGCCGCGTTCCCTGCGCCCGCCGGCAGGATGAACTGGCCGCGAAAGATACTGGCCGGCGGGTCGACGCGATGCTCGTCCCAGCGAGGGTCACGGGCTTTCTCCCACGATGAGTCGTCGAAACCGGGCTCTGATTCCGGGCCGGCATTGCGCGCATCGATTGCAAGCGTACGCCAATCCAAAACGGGTACCGACTGGACCGTCTCAATATATTTGTCTGGCTCATGCGAAGCTGGATCGCCGTTGCCAACGCCGATGATCTTGCCCGGACCAGACACGCTGAACGAGACGAGATTGTCTGCAATCGGGACCATGCGCCCGTTCGCATCGTTCACACGCACGGTGACCACGGAAACGGATTCTCCGTCAGCCATGATCTTCTCTTGATTCGGAATGAGTTGGACCACAGCCGCGGGGCCGGTAGTTGCGACGACATCGCTGGCAACTTCCTTTCCATCGGCGTCAAAGCCGCGGGCGACCAAAGTTCCTGGCTGGTAATCGACCGTCCATTCCAAATGAGAATTGCGCGGCATCGGCTTGCGGCCCAGGCTTTTGCCATTGAGCAGCAGCTCGATTGCATCGGCGTTGCTGTAAACACGCACGTTGATCGGACGGGCCTCCTGGCCAGGCCAATTCCAGTGGGGAAGCAGATGAACCATCGGCTTTGCGGTCCACCAGGATTGCAGCAGGTACGCATTGTCTTTGAAGAAGCCGCAGGTGTCGAGCATGCCGAACTGCGAACTGATAGCCGGCCAACCAAAGGGCGTGGTCTCGCCGCGATAGTCGAAGCCGGTCCAGTAGAACAAGCCAGCCGCATAGGGACGCGCGAGGTAAAACTTCCAGCTGTCTTCGACCGAGGCGTGATGGCCATCGGCTTCGAAGTCATAGGCCACCAGGTGTTGATGCGCCAAGTCATCGGCGTAGATGCCGCGCGTGTGTTCGGACGAAGACTCCTCGGTGCCGACAACTGGCTTCGACGGAAATCTTGCATGCATTTCGTCGATGTGGTGCTGAACATAATAGTTGAATCCGAGCACATCGGTTGCCAGGGAGTTGCCCGCGCCGGAGCCGCTAAGGGCGACAGTGAAAGGGCGTGTGGGGTCGAGACGCCGGCCGTATGCCTGCATGTCCCGGGTCAGGCGCTCGCCGAAGACCGACCATTCGAGCGACCACTCCTCGTTGCCGATGGACCAGAGAATCACGCTGGGATGATTGCGGTCGCGCACGATCAAGCGGCGGAACTGATCCCGGTCTTCTGGCGTTGTGCCCATCATCCGGTTCTCATCGAGCACCAGCATGCCGAGCTTGTCGCAAGCATCCAGCAGTTCGGGTGTCGGCGGATTATGCGAGGTGCGAATCGCGTTCGATCCCATGGCCTTCAGCCTCTCCACTCGGAAGGCATTCAACGCGTCGGGCAGCGCCACGCCTACGCCGGCATGGTCCTGATGGTCATTTGTGCCCTTCAGTTCCACGCGTTTGCCGTTCAGAAAGAAGCCGTGGTCCGGATCGAAGCGAATGGTGCGGACACCAAAAGTAGTCTCGTAGCGATCCACTTGCTTGCCGCCGCTCTGAATGGTCGTGACCAGCTTGTAAAGATAGGGATCGTCGAGCGACCAAAGATGAGCGTCCGGCACGGCGATCTGCGTGCTGAAATCGCTGGTACTGGCTGCACTCGCGGAGGCATTGTCCATGACGGAACGGGCCACGATTCTTCCTGCGGCGTCCTCGATTTCTTCAACGATTGCGAAGTCCGCATGGTTCTCGCCATCGTTCTCAACGGTGACCTGCGCAGTGACGTCAGCCCCGGGATGCTCTCCGCCGGGTTCGTCCACCTTTGTGGTTACGAATGTGCCATCGTGCGCGACATGCAGCGGGTTGGTCTTGGTCATCCACACGTGACGGTAAATCCCTGCGCCCTCGTAGAACCATCCCTCCTCAAGCGTGGCGTTGACACGCACGACGATGACGTTGCTCCCTCCGTAGTTAAGGTAGTTGGTCATATCGTAGTGGAAGCTGGAATAGCCGCTCGGCTCGGTTCCCAGGTAAAAGCCGTTCACCCAGACCTGCGCGTCGCGGTAGACGCCGTCGAAGTCGATGCCGATGCGCCGTCCGAGATCTTCCTTCGGAATCGTGAAAGTCTTGCGATACCAGCCAACGCTATTTTGGGGGAAGTTGCGGCCGATCGCTTTCGATCCGTGATTGCCGTCCCCGCGCTGATCGAACGGCAGCTCGACCGCCCAGTCATGCGGCAACTCAACCGTCCGCCAGGTGCGGTCATCGAAGCGGGGCGAGGCAGGGCCGTCACCATAGCCCGCTTTGGCGAAAAAGAAGGGCACGGTGGCAAAATCAAAATCCCGCTGCTGGTTGTCGGCGTCGCCCAGCGCAAAATGCCAATCGGCGTCCAGCAGGATTCTTTCTCGAACGGCTGGTGCGCTGGTCTGCATTGATTGGGTTTGAGCGTGCAGGGAGCTAGCAGCGTAAGCGAGAATCAGAAACATATATCGGAAAAGAGAAAGCGTTTTCATTGTCGTGTTCATGCCCCTTGTGCCTGCTGGTTGAGTTGGAATTCCAACGCGCCGCGCGCGCCGCGTGGCACCCGCAAGCCCATCATAGCGCGCAAGCAACCGATGCCTTGACTTGCCCACAACATCTGGCAGCTGGCGGACTTCTTTGAGTTCGTGCGGCACTTCCGACTTTACGGCAACGGGGTCCTTCAACGACCATGGTTTTGTGCCGGCGATTTTTGTCTGGCCGAGTGGGAGTCTCCTCAGCCGTTGGCCCTGCTCCGAAGATTTTGGGAATCTCAGTCAACACAACTCCGATGGGGGCATCCGGCGTGAGAATCACAAGAAGAAAAGCACTATCTTTGATTTCCGGAGCGGCTGCGCTCCTATCTACCAATAAAACTCGAGCAGCAAGCTCCATCTCCGGTCCGGAAGGGCGGCTCGACCAGGCAGATGCCGCAAACCAGTTGGCGCCTGCGAACCCTGATCTGGCGATCGCACCCGGCCCCTTCAACGGTACGCGCGACTCGCTGCGCCAGTGGCAGGTTCCTGACTGGTATCGTGATGCCAAGTTCGGCATCTGGGCGCACTGGGGTCCGCAGTCCGCCGTCGAATACGGCGACTGGTATGCGCGCAACATGTACATCCAGGGCAACAAGCAATACGAGTATCACGTGAAGACGTACGGCCATCCGACGAAGGTCGGCTTCAAAGATCTGATCCCGACATGGAGAGCGGACAGGTTTGATCCCGACCATCTGCTGGGTCTCTACAAGAAAGCCGGTGCGAAGTATTTCTGCAGCATGGCGGTGCATCACGATGGATTCGATCTTTGGGATTCAAAGTTCCAGCCTCGGTGGAATGCCGTCGCCACAGGGCCTAGGCGGGACATCGTCGGGGCCTTCAGGAAAGCGGCTCAAAAGCACGAGCTCCGCTTCGCCGTAAGTGAGCACCTGGCGCCTAGCTATCACTGGTTCTCTACCTCGCATATGAGCGACAGGACGGGTCCTCTCGCCGGTATGCCTTACGATGGAGCCAACCCCGCCTACTCCGATCTTTATCACGAGCTGCCGAAGTACTATTCCTACAGCGACCGAATCTTGAACGACCGCCAGGCGCCGGTGCAGTGGAAGCAGCACTACTTCAACCGGATCAAAGATCTAGTCGACAAGTACCAGCCCGACTTGCTTTACACAGATGGCGACATCTTTTTCGAGGAGTACGGCCTGGCATTGGTTGCGAACCTGTATAACGTCGACAGCAGTCGTCATGGTGGGCGCTGCGAGGCCGTATACACCAGCAAGTTGCAGAGTGACTGCGCGGTTGGAACCTGCGTCCAAGACTGGGAGCGCGGCGTGGCTTCCGGCATCTCGGACAACCCATGGCAGACGGATAGCTGCATTGGCGAATGGCACTATAACCGCGAAGCACAATATAAATCGCCCAAGTATGTGATCGATCTGCTGGTCGACATCGTCAGCCGCAATGGAAACCTGATGTTGAATTTTCCGCTACCCAACAGCGGCGAACTGGACTACGAAGAGCTCGTCATTCTCGACGAGATTACGAAATGGATGGCGATCAACAGCGAGGGTATCTATGCGAGCCGGCCGTGGAAGATCTTCGGCGACGGCCCGGTAGCCACTGCCCCGCCGACCAGCGGAGGCACACGCTTCAACGAGTCAGGTCGAAAGGACTTGACCTCTGAAGAAGTCCGCTTCACCGCCAGAGGAGACACGCTCTACGCATTCGTCATGGGCTGGCCAGAGAAGCTGGTCCTGATTAAGCCGCTGGCTACCTCAAGCCCCCTGAAGCCACCGAAAATCCGAAACGTGGAACTGCTTGGATACGGCGACAAAGTGATCTGGACCCAGGATGAACAGGGCCTCACCGTGGTAATGCCGGAGAAGAGGCCGTGCGACTATGCGATTACCTTGAAGATCGTTTGATTTCTAATCTGCTCATGACAGCCCCGATTCGCAGTATCAGGAACTCAAACTTTGGGCTGCAGTAAAAAGTCGCTCTCGGTTCGCTATGAGGGGTCATCCTCGACCGGCGTACCCGCTTCCCATAGACCCTGAACGGCCCGGCGACAATTGACGAACTCGGCGCCTTCGAAAAGCTGCGAGCGCATTCACCCCAGTCCTCCTGCAGTTCTTCTGTCGCTTCCGAGGAATTCCGATCGAGCCAAATAGCATAGGCGTCAATTCGCCTCGTTTTTCCATCGTTTTTGGGCGAACGCGCGGTGCGTCGGGATCTGTTTGGCGATTGTCAATTTGGACGTGTTTCTGCTCGGGACTTTCAAGTTCGGAGGCAGGAGGTGGTGACACGTGAATCGAAGTCTCGATTTAGATGGAGAGGAGTGACGGCAATCCTTCCCGAATCATAGGCATAGGGAACCCCTCCTCGCGTACGATGAGAACTTAGTCTCATGTCCTTCCTCCACCCCTACCCCAACTGCCCACAACTAGGTGAAGAAATCGCCGGATGTGCCGATAGATGACAGTTGGAATTAGGGCATTAGAAGGATCGGATGCGGAAAGGCGATCTGCACCCGATAAGAAGTTGGTAGAGCTTTGTTTAGGCAACGATTGCCGGGATTCTGTTCGAAAGCTTCTAGGGATGCCGCCCAAGTCGGCGCCGAGCGCGCGACATGGTGGACCCTGGGTGCCGTCCTTCGTCCATTTCTGCTAGCTTCGATAATTCTGGCTGCAGATGCACGAACCCTGGCGCTAGACCCCCAAAAGCAGATCGGCCAGTTCGGGCACGAGAATTGGACAGCTCAACGCGGCCTACCCGGGGAAGCTGTCTACCAGGTGCTGCAAACGAAGGATGGGTACCTTTGGATAAGGACCGGAGCCGGACTTTCGCGATTTGATGGAGAACAGTTTGTCTCGATGGACGCGCGGATCGGAGCAGGGACGGTTAAAGCGATTTGCATTGGAGCGGACGGCGATTTGCTGATCCGGACTGCGACGCGGACTTTAATCTACAAAGATAGGCAATTCTCTGATTACAGGCCTGGAGCCGCTTTGCTAGATGGCTCCATTCGCCTCCTTTTCGAAAGCAGCAAGCACGTCTTGTTCATAGGATCGGACGCGTTCATTTATAGGATCGAGAAGAATGGACAACCTACCGTTCTTCGTGATCGGACGGGTTGGATTAACTGCTTTCTCGAAGACCATACAGGCAAGATCTGGATTGCTGGATCTCCGAACATCTATGTTTATGCCAACGACAAGCTCTCGGTGGCGCTCGACGGGGGAGCGGTTTCATCGACGGTGACCACGCTGCTGGAGGACCATCTGCATCGAATCTGGGCTGGCACCGGAAGTGGTCTATTCAGAGTTAATCAGAGACACATGCGCTTGGAGCCGCAGGACAGGCCGTCGCCAAAATTTCTGAGGACGATCATCGAGGACAACCAGGGTAACCTTTGGGCTGGAACCGAGAAATCGGGAGTTGCCCGCATTGACGCTAAAGGGTATTCAACCATGGGCTTCGCAGCCGGATTGACGGACGACAGTGTTCTCTCGTTGCTGGAAGATCGGGAAGGCAATATCTGGATCGGGACGGGCAGCGGATTGGATCAACTTCGGGAAACGAAGCTCACGACCTTTACTACCAGAGAAGGACTTCAAACAAATCGGGTAAAGTCGGCAATTTCGACGAGTGATGGCGTCGTCAACGTGTTTACCGATAGCGGTGGTCTCGCTCGCATCGAAAATGGGATTGCAAAACCGTTCAAACACAACGATAGATTGCCTTCGCTTGTCGCCGCAGCCCAATTTCAAAGCCGAGACGGAAGTATCTGGGTGGGAACGCTCGGTGGGCTCACTAGAATTCAAAACGAAACTGTAACCGTCTTCTCTGGACAAGGTCATTTCTCGAAGAACTATGTATCTGCGATTTCCGAAGACGATGAAAGCCTGATTGTAACCAACTCGGAGTTGCGAGCATTCCGGTTCAAAAACGGCCAAGTACTGCCGTTTACCATTCGTGGCAAGACAGCCGCAGTCACCGATTCTGGCGTTTACACTTTTACAATTTATCGCGATGCATCAGGTACCCTGTGGTTCGGCACCAACAAGGGCCTCTTTAAGGCCCGTGGGGACGGACGCGATGAAGGCGCCTTCGAGGCCAATATCAAATTCGGCGTGACCTCGATCTACGATGATGGTCACGGGAGTCTCTGGCTTGGGGGCCGTACTCCCGGGGTAGTTCAATTTCGCATTCGCGACGGACGGGTGACTTCCTATACACGACAGGACGGGCTGTTCGACGGATCCGCATCCTCTATTCTTGCTGACGGTCAAGGCGACCTCTGGGTGAGCACGGCAGACGGAATTTACTCGGTCAGTCAAAATGAAATGGAGTCCTTCGCCGAAGGCAAAATTAAAACCGTATCCTCGAACCGGTACGGCCTTGCGGATGGGATGAAGACAACCGAGGCGACAGACGTCGAGTCGCAGCCTGCCGGTTGTCGAACTTCAGATGGCAAACTATGGTTCACGACCAAAAAGGGTATAGTGGCTGTTGACCCAAAGCGGATCAATTACAACCATTTCATCCCTCCCGTTATCATAGAATCCGTCATCTCCGATGGAGTGTCGGAGCCTCTCAATAAGGAACTGACGATCGGCCCAGGCATCAAGGGAATCGAGTTCCATTTCACTGCCCTTAGTCTGAAAATACCGGAGCGGGTCCGCTTCAAATACCAACTTGAAGGCTACGATCATGAGTGGATTGACGCGGGCTCTCGCCGCGTCAGCTACTACACGAATCTTCCGCCAGGTGGCTATCGTTTTCGTGTAATTGCTGCTAATGACGACGGCGTCTGGAACGAACTTGGCTCGTCGGTGGCAATCACGTTGAAGCCTCACTTCTATCAGACTCGACTATTTCTAATCACCTGCATTCTGATCGCGCTAGCCGCCGCATATGGAGCAAACAGGGTCAATACGCGAAGGATCCGGATACAAGCAGAACGTCTGAGCAAAATGGTCGAAGCGCGGACCGAGGACTTGCGAAAGAGTCAAAATGAACTCGAACAAATGGCTCACTACGATGCGCTGACCGGATTACCGAATCGTCGTTTGTTTACAAGCAACTTTCTAGAGATGGTCGGAAGCGCGAGGGAGAAAAGATTCGCGCTTTTGTTGATCGACGTTGACAAATTCAAATCGATCAACGACCGGTTTGGACATGACGCGGGCGACGCGTTTCTAGTCGAAGCATCGCACCGTCTGTTGTCGGCTGTTCGTAGTATCGATGTGGTTTCGCGACTCGGTGGTGACGAATTTGCGATTCTCATTCGAGGAGATCAGAGCGAAACTGACCTTCAGAACATATGCGAGAGGATAATGGCCGATTTTTCTGAAGCAATCGATGTTAAGGGCGGGAAGGTCGTAGCTGGAGTGAGTATCGGCATCGCGTCGTTTCCAGAGGACGGGGATACTCACGAGAACCTTTACAAAGCAGCCGATATTGCACTATACGAGGCCAAGCGGCTCGGTCGAGGCACATCGTGCAAATACAATCCAGAGTTGGCAGAGTCTTGGAATCGACATGAAGTTTCCAAGTGCTAGTTGCGTGTGATCCCAGGAATTCCTTTGCAAAGTTAGAGGAGGGTCTTTGCAAATTCGCGGTGTCGCAAGTTGGTTCGAGGCAGGAATTGCCCGCGGGAAACTCGACTAGTTGAAGATTGAATCCTCCCGCTGCTGTATTTGCCCGGGCAGCCGTCGCGGAGGCCTGCGGTTCAATCGCACTCTACGCAACGTTCGCACTCCTGTTGAGCCTTCGAGCCACTCGGATTCAACCAATGGTTGCGCTACGTTCGGAATAGTTCAAGCTAACCAGTTCTCAAAAGTGGAATGGAACATTTGGACCAATCGCTGCGTAGCCAGAGTATGCGTAATTTAACCAACCCACTCCTCCTCGCATTCGCTGCTCTCTTGTTGTGTGCTCCATCCTGGAGCCAATCGACGGCCGTTCAGGATCGAACCCGGCTCTTCCTGGATGCTTATGCTAAAGGAGACCAGCAAGCAGTGCTCAATTTGGTCGATCACTCGCACGTAACCATGTACGGAAGCGATGTTGCCGAAGTGGTTCACGGCTCCGATGCTGTTCTCAAACTCATGGATTCGGATCAGAAACTTTGGGGAGGGGCCGCGCGCATGGGGCCGATGAACCATGTAAGCATCACAGAGGTCAAAGGGCTCGCAACCGTTTTTTTCGATGTGACGTTTTCGGTTGGCGGCAAACCTCCAATTCCCGTGCGCGTTGCCGCCGTCTGGAAACGCGAGGGGAAATCCTGGCTGCTTATACAAAGTTCTAACTCAGTAGTGACCGAACATCAGAGTGCTGAGGAACTGCTTCGACATCCATAGTCCGCTGGTCTGCTCCCCATTCCTAGACAAAACCACCGAGCTGGTTCTTTCCTACCAGCCATTGGTACCGATTCTGGAGGAAAACTTTACGGTTTGCACCGAAGCAGTGGATTACCCCGAAACACGTTGGCAGACTATGCAACTCATATGACTCTGCTTGTGCAGATGAGTTCCTGACTTTCTGCGCTTTACATCGGATACTCGTTTCGCGTCCTTCGAAGTTCGGCAGTGGTAAAGCAGGACGTAAAGCCCTATCTCTCCGGCGTTCCCCTGAAACCACACTTAGTTCGATGCCTTCTTCGGTGGCTTTACATCGCTCTATTTTATTGCTATAACTAATTCGTACTACGAAAGGAGTCCTGATGAGCGAATCAAAAAAATACTCCATTGAAGAGGCGATGAAGGCCCAAAGGTCTCTGCGTGACGCGGCGGGATTGGAACCTGAACAATTCCCTCTCGAGGCGTTTGTGGGCATGGTCAGCGACGAGATCGAGACGCTGCGTAAACGCGACAAGACCGACGAAGAAATAGCCTCGATCATTCGCAACAGCAGCGCGATAGAAATTACCGCGGCGGAGATTGCCGAGAATTACGCTTCCCCTGAGGAGCGACACCAGCACGGCGAGTAGTGTCATCCAGATCGGTCTGACTGAGTTTCACCATCTCTTCGAGACCGGAGAGCAGGCCGTCACGGCGTGTCTTACTCATGCGTGCGAAAAGACTGGTCATGAAGGCATGGAACTCTTTCGACGCAGAGTTCTGCATATCCTCGCCTTCTTTTGTCGCACTGATTAGGATTTTCCGAGCGTCGTTGGGATCCGGCGTTCGGATGGCAAACCCTCGGTCCGCTAGTGAGTTGACCGTTTCGTTCAGCGTGGCTGCGCTGAGGTTCAACTTGCGTGCGATTTCAGAGAGGGTCATGCCATCTTTGGGCAAAACGTTGAGCGTCATGAACTGCGTAGCGCTGAGGCCCGCGCGTTGAAAGCGATTGAAGTTAGAAGCTTGAATGATCTGACGGACTTGCATCCAGGCACCGAGAAATCGAGTTGTCTCCTCTTCGAACGGCGGCATACATATATTGTCTATGATTTGTCCATAAAGCAGCGGCACGCGCCCGAAATACCCAGGTGGACCCTGTGGGTCGGCTCGGAATACCGCTGTGATTTTGCGCAGCCGGCATCCTACATCCCATCCAGCACTTGACAATCAACGCAATGTTTGGCACTATACGTCGTATACGACATATCGTGTGCGACGGAGGTTGCGATGGCGAGATTGGACATCGGATTATGGATTCAATACTCATGGGCGGTATTGGCGGCGATATGGCTGGTCACCCTGCCATTTACCAAGAGAACCAGGCAGTCCCTGACTGGGAAGACTATCGTTATTCAGAGAACGATTTTCCTGGTTGGCTTCTTCTTGATTGGCAGCGACTATTTTCGTATGGGATGGCTGGGGCACCATTTTCTACCGGAGAACAGACCGGTCCAGACGGTGGGATTAGCGTTCACTGCGGCAGGCTGTTTGTTCGCAATCTGGGCGCGGCTGGTTCTGGGCGCAAATTGGAGCGGGACGGCCAGGGTGAAAGAAGGCCACGAGTTGATCGTAAAGGGACCTTATCGCTCCGTGAGGCATCCCATTTACACAGGAATCGTGGTCGCTTGCATTGGAACGGCTTTAGCGATTGGCGAATGGCGATGCATCCTGGGTTTAGGCGTCATCCTTCTCGGTCTGATCTTGAAAATCGCACAGGAAGAGCGCCTCATGATGGCGGCCTTTCCCCATGCCTATCCTCAATACCGGCGCCGGGTAAAGGCGCTGATCCCTGGATTACTCTGAAACGGTGTGAGGTCACATCAAGTGAAACGAATGAATCAGCCAACTAGCGAATTGCGTGCGCAAGCAGAGCAGATCGATCGCGACCTGAATGCGATCCGAAAGACTCTGCGTAAACCGCTGGACGTAGAGGAATCGAAAGGCCAGTTGACGATCCCGCAGAAGGCCGTGATGCAGATTGTAGTGCGCAATCATGGGATAAGCCTTAAAGACCTCTCGAAACAGGTGAATCTTGCTCACTCAACGGTGAGCGGAATCATCGATCGATTGACCAAGCGAGGCATGATTGAGAGGCGATCCGACCCTACCGATGGTCGGATCGCGCGAGTATATCCCACTCGGAAGGTGCAGGAGTTTATCAGCAACCTCTTGCCAACGTTGGCGCATGGGCCGCTCGAGAAAGCTCTACAACGCGGAACGAAAGACGATCGAACTTCAATCTGTAATGCCTTACATCGGTTGAGGGAATTGCTTAATGATCCGCAGGACTAGAGTCTTCATCGCTACAGTAATTGCGGCATTCCTCGCGATTTGTTGGAGCAGCGTCCTCCTGTCGCAGGCCGAGCTGGCAACCCCACCTGCTTCCCATGCCGCCGCGTCAAGCCCCATTCACATCAGCTTGTCGCCCCACTCTCCCTACATCGAAATCCGCAAAGGCAGAAAGATCGTCAATTTCGATATGATCGTGCAGAATCGAAGCGCTGTCACCTACAAGCTTGTCTGCATCCGGCTGAAAGTTTATGACGGAGACGGTCGCCTGGAGATTGAACGCGAGCTAAATAACAATGGAAATCCGCCAGGGTTGGACTTGATCGGCAAAACACTGCTCGCACCGGACAGCACCCTGGACATTTATCAGCCGTTTTACTCTTTCGGCTCTGAGATCGAACTATACAGGATGCAATTCGAACTCCTCTTCATGAAACAAGGAGAGCCTGTTCCACCAGTCGTAATCTCGTCCGACGCATCCGCAGTAGTTGAAGTGCTTCCCCAACCATACATACCTGCGGCCTACTGCCTTCCACTGCACGGCCTGCTTGTTGTCCATGATGGGCACGATTACTATTCGCATCACCGCAGATACAACCTGGAAAAGAGATTTGAAGCAGATCGGAACTCGGCAGTTTCGGCGAATCTCTATGCCTACGACTTTATGAAAGTGACGCCGGACGGCGCGCTCTTTCGAGGCGACCCGACAAGCAAGACAAATTGGCTGACCTATGGGTTGCCGATCTTTGCGCCCGCTCCAGGAGTTGTTGTTGAGTCCGTATCGAACGTTCCCGAGAATTCCTTCGCGGCCAACGGGGATGCTCGGATTCCTCCTTCGGCGGGGGCTATCGACCCAATGGGGTTCGGGAACCATGTAACAATTCTGCACGCAGATGGGCGCGTAAGCTGGCTGCTCCACATGCAGCCGGGGTCAGTTGCGGTCGTTGCTGGGCAGCACGTTCGAGCCGGCCAGTTCCTTGGCATAGTCGGCTTTTCCGGCGATTCGCTATTTCCCCATCTGCATTTCAATGTGACCGCCGGGCCGCAATATCCATCTCAAGGTGTGCCGTCCTATTTCAAGCATTTTGTTCGCGTAGTCGGAAGCCGGAACCTCGTTGAATCTTTCGGCCAAGTCGACACAGGTGACCTGATCCGCAGTGAGGCATCCTGCAAGTAGGGAAGGGCGGGAATGCCCAACGGTTCTACATCGTCAAGTGGTGCGCATTTGGATTCGATGGACAACTGGATCGACTCTTTCACGAGTCTTGCTTCCACTGATCGGCGTGCCCAATCTTTCCGCTTCGAAACATCAAAGTAATCGCCGCAGCCAGCCACCAGATGGGTTGAACGGATCCGGCTGCTGCAACCGCATCCGGCAAACGCAACGTAAGCATATAGATCGCCCCAGCCGCAGCAAAGCCGATTGCAAGGATAAGCGCGCAATATCCAAATATCTTTGGCAGCACATTCGAACCGAGTAGCACAATTCCAAGGGGAAAGAAAAGCGCTGGCGCGGCCACCATGAAATAAAGGTGCTGAACCGCATAAACAAGCTTGATGCTAATGGCGGGCATCATTTCCGGGAAGGCAAACATTCCGCTGATGTAGAAGGTGATTTCGATTAAACTCACCGTCATCAATGTCGTTGCGCCGAAAATGGTCATCCATCCTGATAGACGACGCGTGGCGCCGGCCAGATGGACAAGGGCGAACGCGAACAGGACGATGAAGACCGGACCGACCGCTTGCAGCCATGCACCCCAGAGTTCACCTCGATAGTGCAGCCGCGCGAATTCGATCATTGCTTGGGCAGGGGCGTCTCCGGGCAGGCCGGGATTGATGCTGAACGAGGCAACAAGCAATGCAACTCCTACGATGCCGCAGACCCCGCTCATCAGGCAAAAGCACTTCCTTGATACAAACTCGCTCATCATGTCCACCTCGCTCTTTGACCCATCGAAAACTGACTTTTCCTCTCAAGTCCTGGGCAAATCAAAGCCTTCGTTTTCAGAAACAAACGGGGTGCCGATCAAACCCAGAACCCACGGTCGAGTTCATTGAACTCGTCTTTATATCGAAACGATATATCGTTTCGTTATATAATGCAACTGGAAAGGGTAAAGTGTCGGATTCTCGGCACCGATGAGGCGATTCCGAGTTGAAGGCTTGAAGGGCACTGTTGGGGCGCGCAGCGGAGCCGAACCCTCGCCATCAATCCCAATGATTCGACGCGGTCCTGTCGATCTATTTTTTGGTCTTAGAATCCGAGCAACCTAGCGTCCGGGAGCAGGCTCGGTCGGTTGAGGAGAGTGGCATGTACGAACTTTTCATCCTATCCAAGCTGTTGCATAGACCGATGCACGGCTACCTCATTCAAACTATTCTCAACTTTGCGGTAGGCCCAACGCGGCGGATCAGTTGGGGCACGCTCTATCCTTTGATAAAAAGGCTCGAGGACAATGGCTATATCGTTGCAGTTGATGCCGACGATGATGATCCGCGCGGTAAGAAGCGCTATCGAACGACAGAAGCGGGCCGCGACAGGTTCATCGAGTTGATGAATGGCCCTGGAGAGCGCAATGCGGCTACAGCCGAATTGTTTCGAATCAAAGTTGGCTGTTTTGGACACGTCGACCGTGAACTCAAACTTCGGGTTCTCGCCGACTACCGGAATCAGGTGAAGGAGATTATCTCGCACACTATATCAATGACCAAGCAAATCGAAGCGGAGAGTGGTCTGCCGTCCGATGAAACCCGCTTCGCCTCGCTAGCATTGGACCATCAGAAGACCGTCAGCGAATCAGAGCTAAGATGGGTTGAATCCACTCTGGCTAGTTTGACGCACACTGAGACCTCGGCGAGACCTGCCAAGCGGCCTCGAATCAAATGAATCTCACAATGCCTTCGAATCCGAAGGAAGATCACGACATGATCATCGGTGGCATCGGCTTTTCGGATTGCGGGATGCCGGCAAAACCAATTTAGCCGCGGTAAGTAGCGGAATAGAGACGCCATGAGTTGTCCAGGCGGCGCCCCGATCACCTTGACTACCGATTGAAAGAGCCAATAATCGCTCATTAGATTTTCGTTCGAGCAACTGCTTGATGGAGACTCGACTTTTTCTCGATAATTCAATCGACAGCTTGACGGAATCGATCTTGACACGGAGGCGCTTGTGAATCGAGCTTGGTGGATCCTCTTCTCTACAGTGCTGCTCAGCGTTTGGAACGCGGGCATTGTCTGGTTTACGCAGGTCGCTGTATACCCGCTTTGGCCGTTGGTCGACGCGAATCACTTTCACGACTATCACCTTACCTGGTGGCACGGCATGTGGCCTTCCTTTGCCCCGGTCGTCCTTATGCTGCTTTGCTCGATTGCGCTGCTTTGGAATCGCCCGGCCGGTGTTTCGAAGCTGATTCTCTGGATCGGTATCGCGCTGCAAATGACGGTTCACACGCTTACCGCTTTCTTTTGGGCCCCGATTCAGGCAACAATGGCTACTCCGCAGGGGATGTCTGTGCAAAAGTACCAAGAGCTCATGGGTTCCCATTGGCTACGCGTATCATTCTTTGTGGTGTATGCCGCATTGATGATTTGGGTGTTCGCCCGTTCTATGTCGCAAAGAACTTCTTTAGAAGTTTAATTGAGGGATACCCCTGGCAGGCGTCAAGCGAGTTAAGGCAGCCGAATCAAGTGACGCGAGGAGCATTGGTTGCGTCGAGCCCAATCGAACGGGGCCGACGAATGAGCGTGCTTCTGAAGTTGTTCGTGCCGCCTATGCACTCATCGTTGAAAAGGGCATGGAAGGGCTGAGAACGCGAGAAGTTGCAGACAGGGTCGGCATCAATAGCGCAACCCTGCACTACTACTTCTCGACGAAGGAGGCACTGATTCAAGGTGTCGTAGAGTACTTGATGCGAGAGCTCAGGAATAATCGAACAAAGCCAGTTGCGCCCCGGTCGGCACTGGATCTGTTGCGGGCCGAGTTCTCCGATATCCGCGTCCGCCTGAGAGAATGTCCTGATCAACTCATCGTACTTACTGAACTGGCGGTTCGTGGATGGAGAGATCCAAACATTGCAGGGATGCTGAAGTACCTGGACGAGGGTTGGCGCGGCCACCTGGTTTCCGTGTTGAACGCCGGCATTAAAGAAGGGGTGTTTCGTTCTGACCTCGATACCAAAGCGACAGCAGAGCTGATGATGAGCCAACTCCGCGGATTGGGTTTTCAAGGGAAATTTGAGCCGGGAAGATTGGATGAAACGCTTAGAAATCTGGCTCTGCAGACCGAGCTCTGGGTTTTGTCTCGTTCCACGCCGGGCCGAAAGAGGATCAGTCGATGACCAGGACTCTTCTTTTGTTGATTGGCAACCAACTTCTGCCTGCTAGTTGTCCACAACGTACCTGGCGGATCTAGTTGGGCCGAAATTCCCGTTTGTAACGATTCGCTCGGCTGCGCCGCCAATCATCGCCTGCACTTTGGTTGAGCTGCGCTGAACGTCCAAGTCGTCTGGAGCTACAGGCTCTGTCTCGATTCGACCGGCAGTTCGGATCGATCGATTGATCAGCACAACCCGTTGATCGTTACTCCGACCCTTTTCCGCGTGACCCACCAAATATTCTTCGACAAAGTGTCCGGTCCTGGAACCGTGAAACGTCTATGGGTTGTACCGAATGCCCCGCTGCGATTTCGGAGAAGGGCTGATCAATCCTAAAAGGAGCCGTCGATGCGGTACGGGCCGAGCTATGCAAGGAAGCGATGCGTCTGACGGCTCTGCTCAGCGAGCACGCCCCGACCGCTACTCCGGCGACCTACGCACTGGCGGCGCTCATGTGTTTCGATGCGGCGCGGCTCCCGTCGCGTGTCGACGGGGATGGCAACCTCAGCTCGCTATTCGGCCAGGACCGGTCGCGTTGGGATAGCCAGTTGATTGCTGAGGGGCAAGCGTTCCTGGACCTCGCCGCGACCGGCACGCACATGATTGAATATCATCTTGAAGCCGCGATTGCCTCCGCTCATTCGACGGCTGCACATGCGGACGGCACCGACTGGGACCGGATCGTCGAAATGTACGACATGCTGATGACAATCCGACCTTCTGCCATCGTGGAACTCAATCGCGCAGTTGCGGTTGCCCAGTTGAATGGACCGGAACGCGGACTTGAGGCCATGTGCGCCATTCGTGACCAGGATCGCCTCAAGTCGTATCCTTTCTGTTTCGCCGCGCTGGCGAACTTGAGTCGCAGTGCGGGCGCCACGTCACGGCTTCGGGGCACTTCCAGGAAGCAGCGCGCCTTGCTCGGAATCCGATGGAACGGCGCTTTTTTGAGCAACGGATCAATGAGTTAGGCCGACATTCAGCGGAGTGAAATACTAGTCAGAAGCGCCCCTCTAATATTCATAATGCTCACACTACCTCTGCCCCTCATCGTGCGCCCCGGGGCATTACCATTACAGCGACGTCGTCAGCGGATTTTTGGCGATGCTCGAATCCGCCGCCGCAAGGTTTTCCCGAGTCTCTCCGTAATTGAAAGGAATCGTAATGTCGAAAGCAAGTTCGCTGGCTCTTTCCGCACTGATCCTGTTCGCGCCACTCCTCCCGGCCCAGAATGCCCCCGCCGCCAGTGCGGATCCCGGACCGGCCACCCCGGCGATGCTACCCGGCAATGGCCCATCCCAGCATCCTTTTCTCTATGCCGGTGAATGGGACACCCGCAAGCCGCAGGAGCAATCCATTTTCATCGTTCGCGGTGGCAAAATTGTCTGGCAGTATTCCATACCGCTTAGGAACGCGGAAAATCACATTCAGGAATTTGACGATGCGACGCGGCTCAGGAATGGAAACGTCATCTTTTCCCACATGTCAGGCGCTGGAATGGTGAGCAAAGACAAGAAGGTGTTGTGGGACTACGAGGCACCTCCCGGAACCGAAATTCACTCCTGCCAGGCGATCGGAAAACATCGTGTCCTGATCATGCGCAATGGCAATCCGGCGGAGGCAATGATCATCAACACAGCCACGGGAAAAATTGAAAAGGAGATTCCTATCCCTACGCCGGTCAAGGGGACTCATGGTCAGTTTCGCCACATCCGTATGACCCGTGCCGGCACCTTCCTTGTTCCACACCTGGGAGAAGGCAAGGTCGTTGAGTACGATCTGAATGGCAAGGAGTTGTGGTCGGTTCCGGCAAAATCACCGTGGCAGGCAATCCGGCTCACAAATGGCAACACGTTGATTTCTGGAGACGCCAGCCGGTATGCGCGGGAGGTCAATCCGAAGGGTGAGACAGTGTGGGAGTTCACCCAGGCCGATGCCCCTGGCTATAGGCTCGGCAACATTCAAACCGCCGACCGCTTGGCAAACGGAAACACAATCCTCACCTGCTGGATCGCTGGCGACAACAACACGGCACACTGGCCCGGCACAGTCCAGGTACTTGAAGTGACGCCGGAGAAGAAAATCGTCTGGGCCTTGTCGTCGTGGAAAGATCCGGACCTGGGCCCTGCGACGAGCATTCAACTTCTCGACCAACCGGGAAATCCCGACGTCGTCGATCAGGAGCGATAGCTCCGCTCGATTCAGCGGCCGAGCCTCATTGGCGTATGTTGCTCCGCCGCAACTCAACAGCTCAGTATTCACCCCGGAAGTGGATGGCAGGATCTGCGACCGCGCTCATAACGGGGCACGCGCGTCAGCTTCGTCGCGTCGATCCCGTCCATGATCATCGCCAACTCACTGGGCCGCAACTCCACGGCGCGGCGCCGCACAAAATGAGATTTACGTAGCGCTCACGATATTGCCGAGCTAACGAATTGGACTTCCAATTCACCGCCAAACCGCCGAGCACGACATTTTTGAGTGCTAGCGTGGCTTCAGACCGACATGTATCTCGATCTGAGACCGGCGAAAAATCGCTCTGACGGGTATTCTTTCTCTTAACAAGCTTCAACTCTCATCGTGTATTCTAGCGCTCACCAAGGTTCGAAGACTCTTCCTCATTTGCCAAAATGTCGGGAACGATTTGTTTGTACTTTGCGTCTGCCATTCGTGCATTGCTGAAAAGAACAAGAACGAAACCAAAGTGCGATCACTTCCAGCTCAAATGATGAGAAACGATCCCGAGATTGAGCACGCGTTCTCGAAGGTGGTCGGCGCATTTGTCGACGACAAAAGGGTCGTGTATGGGGGCGGCAAAGGCTTTGGCTCGAACGCGCTGAAGTTCGATGGCAAGCTCTTTGCCATGGTCTCGGCAAAGGGAAAGTTTGTCGCTAAACTGCCTGCCCAGCGAGTGGATGATCTGGTCCGGCAAGGAATCGGCGAATACTTCACCTCGGGAGGGGGAAGGTCGATGAAGGAGTGGTTAGCGTTGTATGGCAACTACTCAATCTGGATCAACCTTGCAAAAGAAGCGCGCACCTTCGTTGCCGGAGCTCCTTCAGGGAACGAAAATGAAGTCACCAAGAAAACGCGGAGCAAAATGCGATAACCGAGGGAAATTATCGGCTCTTTTGAATGGTGAGCGACATCATCGCAATTGCAATGCTCTACTCACATCTCAAATCAAGATCGTGATGCGTTACCTGTAGGTGGCAATAAAATCTGAGGGCGCGCATGGATCACAAGAGTTAGATTTCGTCGCTTTACTCAACGTGTACAAACCGTATCTTCCCAGGAGGGCAGCCGGGCAATGTGATTGCCTGCTTCCCACTCACTCATCGAATAGTTGTTCAATACGTAGCGAGCGAGACTCGCAGGACCTCGGAGTCTGACCCAAAGTCCAAACCCCAGTCGGTCTGATCGCCATTCAGAATGCGTTGCGACTCGAAGACGCCGTTCTCATACGCGCCTTCTTCGACACGCAGGAACTGACGGTGCTGCCAATTCCCATCGATAAGGGCCGAGGGCGTCTGACCGGTCCCGACGACAACCTTCTGCATCTTCTGTTGCTGTGCAGTGCCTGCAGGACGGAAGTCGACGCGAGAATAGAAACCTGTGACCAGAAACTGATTGTCGCTCAATTGAGCCACGAGCGCGCGTCCGATCGGCTCCTGATTTCCCTTCACCGCGCTGCCGCGGCCACCGCCGTAAGAGACTACGGCGTCCCAATCTCCGAAGTGAAGCGTCTCGATGGGCTGATCCTCCACCTCTGCCACAGCCCGCAGCTTTCCTTCGAAGTTCAAGCGGGCAACCTCGCGCATCATTGGTCCGAGAAGCTTGTAGTTCTGCGCGGTGGGGTCAAGGAAGGCATTCGGCTCATTGGGGACCATTCTTTCCGGATGATTGGTCCGGGTGTAGTCCAATCCGAAAGGGGAATAGCCGATCGCCTGCATCCCCAGGGCTGCAAAAAGGAAACGCGCTGCGCGCGGCGTTCCCGCAGTCTCAGGAATGAACAAGGCGTTATCCGGCCGGTGATATAGCTCCATGACCTTCAGATAGGGCTGCGAATCCAGCAGGTAGATATCCGGCGCTAGGATGTCGATCGCCGGCGCCTCAGCCTTCCAGATGGAAAGCACATTGTCTGTTGG
>Ga0364881_10410_pt1 | contig 24571 bp, 19 predicted proteins | sample ExccelJu500001D4_5_FD_206923 | JGI IMG/M metagenome (GOLD analysis project Ga0364881, IMG submission 206923) | Enriched cells from Trout Bog Lake Hypolimnion, Wisconsin, USA - BchlTB.July30.5000.01.D4 | ecosystem: Environmental > Aquatic > Freshwater > Lake > Hypolimnion/Profundal zone | place...
AAGAAGATATTTTTTTATTTGATGCCGGATTAAATTCGTTTATTCTCATTCAGACTAAAAGTCAGGAAATAATAAAGAAAATAAATGAAGCGACATGCTCTCAAGTTGATATTTATAACTCATTCCAACGGGATGAGACGCTAGGTTTTGCTGCATACGTTATCTTCCATCCAACGGATTTTTATTATGGTATTGCGACTACTTCAGGCGGACCTAGAAATTCTATTTTAGTTGATGCTGTAACAAGAATCTTCCAGAAAATAAATTATAGTAATATTGTCTTTACGTCAGTTGCGCTGATTAGTTCTGCTACTCCTCAAACAATAAGAAGATTGCCCATTGTAGCAAAAACTGTGATCAAGGTTGGTGGAACAAACACTCTTAGCAATTGTTTACGTACGTTTTTGGGTTTAAGTGATGATGATAGCATTGATTCTTTTGAAATTACCATTAATCCTAAACCCAGAGGGCAACTGTCACAGGTTGCAGTAGACAACATAATAAATAGAATTGAAAATGTTGGCTTAAGAAAGTATATTGTAAAAGGGAAAAGAAATCTGGACGATGCATTAACTGAATTTTATCTTTTAGGAGCAGGGCACATTTCGGACAATATAATTAAAGGGCAGGAAATTGGTATTCTTGCTCAAATAAGAACAAAACTTAACAATCAGATTGCGATGGCAAAATATATATCTGAAATCCCATCATGGCATCTTCAAACAAGTACTAATGGTCTTGGAGGATTTATTAGTTATGACAGACAAGAACAATGGCAACAATATAACTAAGCTATCGATATGCATACATATATTTTTAATTATGGTAGCTGCTGCCGCCATAGCAATAGCTGACCATTTTGGTTGGCTGACTGAAATCCTTAATAAGCGCAAAGAGATATGTCTTTTTATGGCCGGTGCCGGAATGACTATGATTGGTTTCATTATGGCTTTGAGAGCTATTGTTATGACACTGAATGGGCGCGTATTTTTTGAACGATATAAAAACAAAGGCGGTTTTGACTGTTTTTCGACATTATGCTATTGGGTCATTCTTGGTTTTTTATCCCTCGTTGTCTTTTCTCTCTTGGGGTTGGGGTTTGAATTATTTTTTAAAATATCTCTGGTAATTTTTAGTCTTGGCCTTATGGAGATCGTTCTATTATCATATATTACTAAAAATCTAACGATAAATTCACAGGAATTAGATAATAGAAATCCCTGCGAGCAGCTCGATATAATGCAGAGAAAAGTTGATTTAATCGAACACCACCTAAGCGAAATTAGTAAATCTACAAAAATATAATGCTCTGAATATACATGTAGATTTTGCTCATAATTTCATGAATTTATTTGTATAAAATTTTAAAGAGGTATCATGCCCCCCCACAAAGTTGGAAAAATCTATCATATTTTATATCGCGACCTGAACGGCAAGGTGCAGACCGTAACCATTAAAGAATCGAACAAGGCCGAGGAGTGTCCTGAATACATGGGCGAAGTATAGGTATATTGGTATTTTTATGTGATTGCAAAAACAAAGAAAAAAGAAGATCATGTGACCTTCATCTTTTTTCAGCGCCGTGTGACACAGAACGCGCAACTGCTAAGGTTTCGTTCAAAACCGAGAATTGAAAGGCTTTGGCTTCCGATTTACATTGGTAAGGTTCACTAGCAGTTAGGCTAAGATATGGCTGGGCAATAACCATTCAGACACGGTCATGGGACAAGATGATACCGAGCGAAGTTAAATCAACCGTTTCAACCGCTACCATTTCATCCTCAATTATCAGACTAAGCGCTGATACATATTTTTATTTCATAATTTATGGAATAAAAAAGCAGTAGAATTGAAGTGTTTCAAGATGAAAAATCAAAAGAATATAAAAACATGTTCTTGATTTGCCCGAACATCAAGGTATAATTTAAATGTTGAACAGAAACTACTTAGTCGCTTAATTAGGCACAGACAGAATTAAATGGCCTCCCGAGAACACATCGCTGAGCTTCGCAAAGGGGCGGACTCATGGAACAAGTGGCGCAAAGCGCGTTCACATTTTCGACCGGACTTTGCAGGCGCCGGATTATCTGGTGTCAACCTGTACTTCAACGCAGACCTTAGTCATGCGGACTTTTCGATGGCTGACCTGACCTCGGCCAATTTGGAAGGAGCGAATCTGTCGCATGCGAGTCTGCGGCACGCTAACCTACGAGATGCAAGCCTCCGCAAAGCGACGCTAGACGAAGCAGATTTGGAGGGTGCTAATCTGTCGGGGACCAATCTCCGCCGGGTGCGCGCAGACCGCGCGAGGTTTCGCAACGCTGACCTGAGCAACACGACACTCGACTTGGAGACTTGCATTGACGCAGACTTTGATGGTGCCTTGATCAAAGATGTGAGCTACGATGGTATGATGAACCCTATGTTGACTCATTTCATGAATTGTTCGGTGATAAATCTAATACACAGCCGAGGCCTGGATAATCTGCACCCTGACAGTACCGATTTTCTCAGACAGTTCATCCCTGACGCGTTTAATTTTATCCATTATCTGGACCTACCAGCCACCATGGTAATTAATAAAGTCAATTCCCTTGACGAAGGCCACACGCCAGTCGCAATCGGAGAACCGGAGGTTCATCTCCTCGAGCCTTATACATGTAACCGCAAGGTAGTAGACGAGATGATCATGCGACTCCGCCTGCTCCAGCAAGTCTACGCGCATGACGACAACTCCAACCTAGTTGGTGCGATTCGCACTGTGAACGCTGAATTAGTGCAGTACTTAAGGAAACACCCGACGGATCTTCGCATGCTGAATTGGCGGACCTTTGAGGAGTTGATCGCTGAACTTCTCTCCAACTTTGGATGGAGTGTCGAACTGACGAGGCCTACGAAAGACAACGGGTACGACATACTCGGTATCCATCGAGATGTATCCGGCATCTCACATACATGGATCATTGAATGCAAATGCTGGGCAGAGTCCCAGAAAGTTGGCATTGAGGTAGCGAGAGCGCTGTACACGGTCAAAAATGAACTAAAAGTGGGGGGCGCATTGTTAGCAACAACCTCAGATTTCACAAGAGGCGTGAAGGCTTTCAAGGCATCAAGATACGATTTCGAACTCAGGAATTATGATGGCATTCTTGAGTGGCTAAACAGCTACAGGAAATGAACCGGTCCAACAATGCCTTGCACATAGACAGAATGCGCCCATATCAAAATATGAACACAATCTATTTAGCGCCGCTTCCTATCTTCTATGTGGTTTTTTCCGGTAGAAACGACTAAATTACAGTTTTATTTATTTAATTTTCTATTTACTTAACAATCAATAAATGTTGACTCTCCTGTTTATTATTTTCCTTTGAATCTATCACGGCATTTTAACAATGCCAGTTCAGAAAAAGCCCTGGCGTAAGAGAATCTGGACAGGCTTCCTAGTTCCTTTCGGTGTGGTGTTTTCCGGTAGGTCTGCCCGGATTCATAAGATTATTAAGTACACTATATCACATTACTTGCTGGCAGGCTCAGCTTATAAATCACAAGTCTAGGATTTTGGAATACAATTTTCGCATTCGGTAAATCAGCGGTTTCCGGTGTATTGTCGCCAGAACTGCTCCAACGGCAACACCCCCGACAAAGATTAAAAGTTCTTTCATGGTTATTCCTCACCGGTTAAAAGTTGCATTACATCTGCCGCATCTGTACTGGGCAATCACATGTTTATCAATATGCCTGCCAACGCGGTTGCCTATAGCCGCTCCGGTAAAGAATCCAGCCAGTGCCCCGGCTAGACTGCCGACCGCAGCACCGGCGATTGTGCCGACGCCAGGAATGATGGACCCGATACTGCCGCCTATAGCCGCGCCAGTATAGGTTCCAGCACTTCTGCCGAAGTATCCAGCCACTCCGCCCACGCCGCCTCCCACGGCAGTGCCGATCTTCTGGCCGGTCGAAGTTAAGTAAACAGTATCACGATTACCGCATTTCGGGCATACGACCTTTCCGTTCATTTTTCCACCTTACTTTATGTTTTAGAATTAGAGAGGAGTGGGGTCGTTTACTGCCCCAGCTCCAGTTACTCGTTATAGTTTTTAACCGAACATGGCCTCTGCAATGTTCACTTGCTCTGGATCATTGATCCGGTCTATCTTCGTATGCTTCCATTCGTTCCGTTCCCGCAGGCATCGGATATCCCGCTGCCAGACGGATTCGCTGACGGAATCTACAAGGATGGAATCACCCATGAACTGCCGGATGGATTGGGCTATTTCACGCTTGAGCTGCACTATCCTGGCAGAAGAGACTTTCAGCAGTCTGGCGATGTCGCCTGTAGTGAAACCAAGCATCAGCTTTTCCACTATCTTGCGTTTCCGAGCATCAAGGGTTTTCACGAAGGCAGCCCAGTCTATCTGCCGGAGCACTTTCGCGGAAATATCTTCGGTTCTGGACGCGATCATATCACCGACGGTAAAGTCTTCATCCTCACCGCCGACGGGGGCCTGCATCGAGCAAACGGAACCTTCGTTATCCATCAGGTAGCCGGGGTTCATCACATCGGTTCGGCTGTCACCGTAAGAGCGCCTGCCGGATTTAGTCCGCTGGATGCTGTAGTACGCGATGCTGCTGGGTATTGGCTTCTTGCCTGACTTCTCCATGGCGTCAATCATCGCCGCCGCCGTGGCGGTGGTGTCTTGTACCAATTCCTGATAGTCTTCGGAACCCATTGGCTTGGCCTTCCCGGGAATGGTGTTCCGGATAATCGGGTAGATTTGCATTTCGAGTATTAGTGCTGCTGCTGGACTCATATTCGCCTCCTTGTTTGTTGGGGTTGGGTCAAAATGAAGAAGCTCCTGGAAGCGCATTGTGCGCTTCCAGGAGCTTGATATATGATCGGCGATTAAGCCGGAATGATTATTTCTGGTAAATTTAGATTGAAGTCATTTTGTCTTGTATTATTGCCGGCGATACTGGAGATATTTGCGTTATGGACGCTTCATTTACGACGTTCAAGGTAATGCTATTGGGATGTGATTAATTGCATATTTGTCTGCTGTCACAAGAAAAAATGCATTCGATCATTGGAGTAATATATGCATGAATAATTTTGAACTACAGGCAAAGGCTGTCGGTTATTATGATTTACCCGTTCCGCAGTTGGTTAGTCATATCCCCCCGTTACAATCGCAAAAAAAGGAAAGCTCCTCGCGCAGGTGATTGTTCATCGAGCCATTGGCGGCGAGATGGACACTTCTTGCGGATAGAGAAATACACCTGTCGGACACCGGTTTTTACCAGCGCTTTCGATGAGTTTTTTCATTACGGGTGGAATTAATTTGAACTATTTTTTACTTTCTGAACCGGCTCGGCGAGCATCCTGAACATTTATGAAATGTGCGAGAGAAATCATAGATATTTTTATATCCTGTGGCTTCTGCGATTTCCGATATGCTCATGTGTGTGTAACAAAGCAATTCTCTAGCATATCTCAGCCTTGCATTTTGGAGCATAGCACTGGGACATACTCCGAATGTTTCTTTGAAAAGTTTTCTAAAATGGGTTTCGCTTAATGCAAATTTCTTCGCGATTTCCCTGATTTCCAGATCCGGTTCGCAAAAATTCAGAAGAATGTATTCGGCAATATTGTTCATTTTGTTAAGATGCCGCGGCAGGCCGTACTGAACAGGTTCAAGCCCTTTCTGTATGGTTTCGATGAGTTCCAATACAAGCCCTGAAAGTTTTATGCCGTGACTTGGTGAACGCTTGTGCTCAAATACTATTTTTTTGAAAATAGCAAGGATTTCCACTTTTTCTCTTTTCAGAGGAAGCTTTCCATTCCACTGGCTTATAATGGAATCATCTATCGGCGGATGCATCAAATGATTATATTGGGACAAATCATCAGTTCCTCCGTGTATATAGGCGTTCCAATGGCTTCTGCGTGGATTATAAATTAGATCGAAATGTGCATAGAGACAGTGCATTGCCTTACTTGTACTACGCATTTCGTGCATAGTATCAGGCGGTACCCAGAAAAGGTCGCCAGATCCCATTTCATAGCTCTTTCCTTCTAGTGTAAAAATGCCGTGTCCGGAGTTTATGAATACCGCTAGATAATCCAGAAGTTTACGGTTTTTGAGGTGCCATGGACGGCGTATGCCGTCATCGCTCTGCCTTACAAACGGATGAAAATTGTAAATTCTCTCCAAACTGAGTTTATCAGGTGCTATACATTTTTTAAAATCCAAGATATTCATATAAATAGTTGTTTATGATAAAAAATAGTTTTTTAAAACAAAGACTTAAGCAAAATGATATATTATACTATATACATAAATTGATATTAATGACAAATTAATAATATAATAATAAGGAGAAAATATGCGCAAGCCTGATTTTAACAATATTCTTGATGTTCTGAAATGTAAAGTGCCTTGTCGTCCGACACCTTTTGAGTTCATGCTCAATCTACCCTTAATGTCAAGACTTGCAGGGACAAAACTTGAGGATGATTCAAGACTCTCGATATCAAAGTTCATGATACAATCATTTGGAGCGGCCGGATATGATTTTGCCGTAGTTGGCGGTTCTGCTTTTTGTTTTCCTGTTGGAGTGCAAAAGCATGAAAAATCAGTTTCTCTAAACGAAGGGGCTCTAATAAATGATAGGGCTTCTTTTGAAAAATACATCTGGCCTGATCCAGAAAAATTCAGTTACTCAGAATTGGAAAAAGCAAAAGACTATTTGCCTGATGGGATGAAGCTCATAGTTTGCGGACCGTGCGGTATCCTTGAAAACTTTATCAAGCTTGTGGGGTATGACAATCTCTGTTTCATGCTTGTAGATGCCCCTGAACTTGTTAAGAATATTTTTGATTCTATCGGATCTAGGCTGGTGAAACATTACCGTATTGCGGCAGCATACGATACAGTCGGGGCATTAGTTGTCAATGATGACTGGGGTTTCAGGACTCAGACCATGATAAGTCCAGCCGACCTTAGGAAATATGTTATCCCGTGGCACAAAAAAATGGTGGAAGTTATTCATGAGGTAGAAAAGCCAGCGATAATGCATTCCTGCGGCAAACTTGACGAAGTAATGGAAGATATAATAGAAATCATAAAATTTGATGGTAAACATTCCTATGAAGATACCATCTGCCCTGTTGAGGTCGCATATGATAAACTTGGTGGACGTATTGCGGTGATGGGCGGTATTGATGTAGATTTTCTTTGCAGAGCGTCACCTTCCGAAATAACGAAGCGATCTAAAGCCATGCTGGAAAAGGGTATGGAAAAAGGAGGATATGCTCTTGGTTCAGGGAACAGTATTGCAGAATATATTCCGTGTGAAAACTATTTTGCTATGATGAAAGCAGTAATCGGCATGGATTATCCTATGTAAAAATAACTCTTGGTCACAACTTTGTTATGTTTGCAATGTTATATTTTTAATCTAAAGTTTTCCTGAAAATTGAAATTTTATTGTAACTTTAGAAAACCACGATTAGAAGGCGTGGTTTTCTAAGTTACAATAAAGTGAATAATATTGCAATTGCTCTCAGAAAAATATAAGTGTGCTCGCCAACGCATGAAATAGTCTACACTGCTTTTGACGGCACTGGCCGGTTATGTGCGTGCTAAAAATAAATAAATCTTTTATAATTATTTACAGCAACAAAGAATCAGAAAATTCTTCGCACTGATTCAGCCTGAAACTCCTGCTCATGTGATTTTTTCAAGAAAAATATATTCTTCGCGCTTGTTTTTTCTGTTTCAAATATTATACGTATAGTTATTTATAATATTTAACATAATCAAGGATTGAGGTAAAATGGAAAAAATATCGATGAATGTCCTGCTGGTGCGCCGGAATGCGGCGATCAAAAACCTTAGCAGTGCAAAACCTTTTATTGAAGGGTCGCTGGGAAAAATCCGGGTGTCCTGCGGCAATCCGAACTGTCATTGCGCGCAAGGCGAAAAACATATCTCGCATATTCTTACCAAAAAAGTCAATGGCAAAACTAAAAGCACCTATGTGCCGGTAGACATGGTGGAGGACGTGACAAAATGGATAGCGGAACATCGAAAAATAAAGAAAGCGCTGAAGGAAATATCGGAACTGAGCGAACAGCTAATCAAGGAGCACGTAAGCACCCGGCGGGCCGTCAGCAAAAATCTCGAGCGCCTGAACCGGTTACGGCAGACCTGATAAAACTGTTGCTTGATCATTATTTTCCGGAATTTAACGAGTTGCTGTCCGGCCTGCCGGACCCGCGGCTTCCCGTCCGGATCACCTATTCCAAGAAACATTTATTCTACCTGGGCTTGTGCATGTTTCTGTTTCACTGCGGCAGCCGCAGCCAGCTTGAAAGTGAACGCCGGACGGTCGCTTTTTTCCGGAACCTGTCATTTTTAAGCGGCACGGATGAGGAGCGCGTCGCCTCCGTTGACGCTATGAATTATCTCATGACACTCATGAATCCGGCGAACGGCACGGAACTGCTGGCCGGAAAAATGACCGGACGCCTGATCCGTTCCCGCGTCCTCGACAAGTCCCGCTCTTCCAATAGCGAGTGCATGATTGCCATGGACGGGGTGTGTCTTTTCACCCGTAAAGGGGAACATCCCAACTCCACGCACAAGAAACATTCCGGGGAAATTTCCAGTTACTACTATGCACTTGAAGCCAAACTGGTCACTGAAGATGGAATGGGACTGTCGCTGGCGACGGAATTCATCGAAACCGGCGAAGAGTTCAACAAGGAAGATTGTGAACTGAACGCATTTTACCGGCTGGCGCCATTATTGAAGGAGCGTTTTCCGAAATTGCGGATATGCCTGCTGCTGGACGGGCTTTATCCGAATAAATACGTTCTGGACATCTGCGAGAAAAACAAATATGGCTATTACATTACACTGAAAGACGGCTGTCTGCCCCTGCTTAACGAGGCTGCAAGAATCCAGATTGAGCGCAATCCGCAGCAGTCCATTGACCACTATCCGGAAAAAGGCGTGTTCCAGCATATTTCATGGGCGGTCAATTTAAATCACGAGGGAAGACGCACTTTTGTGCTGAAATGTCAGGAAACGAAAATTACCGGCGACGTGACCGAACGCAATACTTTCGCCTGGGTGACTGATGTCAGGCCCAATAAACATAATGCCGCAAAACTTGTCAGGGAGGCAAGACGCCGATGGGTAGTTGAAGAAGCATTTAATATCCAGAAAAACGGGGGATATGAGCTGACGCACAACTTCGGAACAATCGGATTTGCAATGAAAAACTATTACTATCTGCTGCAGATCGCGCATATCCTGCATCAGTTGATGGTAAGAAGTGACCTCTTTCCAAAATTGCAGGCTAAATTCATTATGCGCGAATTCGGCTGCGATCAGGAGGGAATGAAAACCCTGCTGGCATGCATCGCCGCGACGACGCTGGAGCATTTCCGCACCGCCAAAAACTTCGTCAAGCGGCTGGCCGAATCGTTCAGAAACCAGGTGTTCTCGGAAATGGCGACCGTGCCAGGCGCCATTGGCAATATCCAGATCCGGTTGAATACGTCTTAATCCACACGTTCCGCAGTTGGCCAGCCGTATCCCCCGTTACAATCGAAAAAAGGAAAGCGCCTCGCGCCGGTGATTATTCATCGAACAGATGGTGACGTGACGGCTGTTGATATTCGTCAACTTTTAAAATTTATTCTCATTCTTTTTTGCTGAATTATTTAATTCTGCACTTGCAATAATTAAACGATGATGTATAATGTATAACTGTAATACATGGTGTGATATACAAGGTGCGGAAATGAGAATAACCTTAAATCCTGACAAGTTAAAAATTTAAAAAATGGGGGGCAAGTAAGTAAAGCCTAAAAGTCGGCTCGGAATTAGAAGACATACAAATTTTATCAATTGCAAGAGGTGTGTAATGAATAAAGATACTGAAAGAATTGCCAGTCAGAAGAATGATATAAATGGCAAAGAGAAGCGAGGATTGGAAAATCCATATACTACACATAATCACGCTAAAATGCGAAATTTTACGCTTATAGAATTGCTTGTAGTGATAGCTATCATAGCAATTTTGGCAGCAATGCTACTGCCTGCACTAAGTAAAGCACGCGAAACGGCAAAAAAATCTTCTTGTTTAAGTAAAATTAAGCAACTCAATTTTGTTTTTATGTTATACTCAAATGATTATAACGGATTTTATCCATCTGCGGCCAGCATGAATAATGATGCTTATTATCAAGACAAGTTAGTAAAAACATACGAAAAGAGTACCGCAACAAATATGACAACGCAAGGAAGGATTTCCCTTCAATGTCCGAGTGATACTAATATAGTAAATGTCGCAGTTGGAACAAATTACGGAGGCAATTATAAAATTATCGATGGTTATTCCTCGGGTTGGATTAAAATTCAGAAACTAAAGGATGGTGTTGTGCAACAACCGTCTAGAGCGGGGTTTTTGGTGGAGAACTATGGACATGGGATGTTTGATCCGACGTTGAATTATGATGGAACAGCTACAACATATACTGCCATCGCTTTTCGTCACTCCATGTCAGCTAATGTGGCATTCTTAGATGGTCATGGTGGGTCAAAAAGACCTTTAGAAATTCCATGCTTGTATGGATATCCGTCGGCATCATCCGCTAGAATATTGAATACATATTTTAATGCTGGAACGCTAGTGCCTGGGCATACAGATTCATCATCAACTATCCTTGGGTTATAATCAATGAAACCAGTTCAAAATTGTTCTTCGGTAAGGCTGACTATGAAAAAGGTATTTTATTTGCTGTTGTTTTTAGTATGTATGCCACACCTTTCGGCTGAAATCCATGAAATGTCTTTTTATATCGTCAATTATGTCTCTGAGCCACCTGTTATTGATGGGAATCTTGATGAGCCATCTTGGGCAGGAGCCATTGCATACACAACTTATTATGAATATTATAAACCGAACCCTGATCCCGGAACTCTTATGACGAATTTGAAAATGTTGTGGGACAAGCGTGGCATTTATATAGGAATAATCAATTACAAAGTTAATATGGCTAACATCAAGGCAAAATGTACCTCTCGGGACGCGCCGGATTTATGGAAGGATGAATGTGCTGAATTATATTTTGATCCTGTTGCCAACGGAATCGGTTTCACAAAATTTACTGTAAATGTGCTGGGAACGCTTGGAGATATGCGACAAATCGACACGTCAGTTAGTTTAAATGAGTGGAATGCTTCCGGAGTACGGGTCGCGACTGCCCAAAATGCCGACTCTTGGAATATCGAAATGTTTATTCCATGGGATGATTTGGGTAAAACTGCTATTCCCGGCGACCTATGGAAATTCTGTCATGTTCGATATGACTGGAGTTCTGGTAAATTTGTTGGTGTGACATCTTCTTCTGGAGGTAACTACGCTGACCCCGGGAAATTTGGATATATTTATTTTGCTAAGGATGGCAAGCCTGATCGCAATGAGATCGCAGGAATACTGCAAAAAAAAGTTGCTGTTCCGTGGTGCTTGGAGATAGACAATGAATTGCTGTTTTGTGATGACATTAAACTGGTTTTTGAGAAAATATCCAGCCTGATTAAAAAGGAGCAGGAAAAGGTTAGAGCAAATTTTGAGAAGTCTAATAATAGTATCAAGACGATCAATAACCAGGATTTGGATAAAAAGTTTAAAACGCTTAAAGTTCGTGCTGAGGCAGCAATGAATGTCTGTCAACAGGGGACAATCCGAACAATAAAATCTTTAATGGTGCTTAATGCTGAGTTGACTGAACTCAATTTTCAGATCGAGGCGGAGCAACTTTCAAACTCTTTAAAATAAATACTCTTTGAATTAATATTATCAAGTTATAGGAGAAAAAATGCTAATTAAATTAATGTCGGGAATTCTATTAATCATTGGACTATCATGCGTGGCTGGGGTGGATGGACGTTATTTGCGCGATTTGACTATGAACTATGAAACACCCCATTTGGAATGGGCGTCTAAATTAAATGGCGGGAAGCTGAAAACACTATTTATCCTGGCGCGTAAAGGCGGACGTGAAGCCGTGGAAGCAACACAAAGAATGGATATTGAGTTAAATGTAGTAACGACGTATAATGCTAATCTATTGGCAGCAGAGGATAGATTTGAAAATGCTATAGAAGGCACTACTCCCCAAGAAAAAACTAAGGAACTGTTGACTAAGCTTGATCAGAAATATGATCTGATCGTGATTGGAAATTTTTCTTTCGATCTATTACCGCCGGAAGCTCAGCTAAAACTACTCAAGCAAGTAATGAGTGGTAGTGGGCTGGTGATTGTTTATCCTTATGAAACAAAATTCAAGAAGTTGTTTGCCAAGCCTATTTCCGCTGGCGCAGAGGAAATTATGGCGCTGGCCGAGAAAAAAAGTCTAGCACAACAACTCAGCAGTTTAAATGACCTGGTAAAAACATATGAGTTTGGTAAGGGCAGAATTGCCGTGCTGGATTATAAGGCTAATCACAGTGCGTACTATGAAGGCCTTTCTTTGACAGTTCCCAATCCGTATTCGAATCGTTGGCAGGCAGAGTATGAAAGCAACATGGTACTGTTGTTGCGTGCTATGAAATGGGTAGCGCAACGCGATGCGCAGATTACTATTTCCTGTCCAACACTGCAATCTAATGCCAAGTTGCCGCAAAAAGAGCAGGAAGTCATGATTGAACTGAAAAACAAAAATGAATTCGATGGACAGCTTGTATTACGCCTCCGGGATGAATTCAACAATATTATCAACACTCAAGAAATTCCCTGTAAATTTAGCGGTACTGAAATTAAGAATTTTTCAATCCCGTTTCTGGCAGGCGGAAAGTATTATCTTGATATTATCGCTAAATCACAGGAAAATGTAGATAATTTCGGATATTTTTCGTTTATGATTGACGCTCCGGTAAAATTGGAAATATCTGCTCCGGAAATTGTTAGGAATTGCGGTGCGATAAAGGCGGAATTAAAATTGAATAATGTTCCTTCAAATCCAGTGGAAATAGAAGTCAGCTTACAGGATTCCCCTTACGGCAGGATATGGTACCGCAAGTCATATAATCTTGAACAACAGAATCAAATATCTGTTGAGATTAGCAATTACTATATGCCGACTATTGCCGGCTATCTGAAGTGTACGGTAAAACAGCAGGATAAAATGCTGTCTGTAACAGAAAAATTACTGTTTTTCCCAAACAGTAAATTGGACGATTATATTGAAATGGCATTTGGAGGCGTCGTTCCAGGTGACTATATTGCGCCGATATACGCACACCAGATAGTTGACGGCCTTGGCTGGAGATATGGACTCACTCATCCTCTCCCGGGAGGTGGAAATGCCAGATATGCTGCGCTTTTGAACCAGCATTTCGTCCCATACACGACGAGGATCGGCCTGGATGCAGGGAAGAAAGGTGAAGTTGTCCAATATAGCTGGTTCTTCATGCCGACGCAGTCTGGGCAAAAAGCCCTTAATGGCGATGAGTCATTCGCCGCTCCTGCAGTCAAAAAATTATGGCAGGATGGAATTAAATTCAGAGTTGAGAATTTATCCAAATATGGATCAACCATTTACACCCTTGGTGATGAAAACTACTTTTCATATGATGCAGGATTCGGAAAATCCGATGAGAATGCCTTTAAAGATTTTTTGAAGCAAAAATATGGTTTAATTGCCATCTTGAACCAGGAATATGGTACTAATTATAAATCGTTTGATGAAGTTAAGCACATGCAGCTTCAGGAATCGAAGGCCCAGAAAATGTTCCCGGCGTGGTTCGATCATCGGCAGTACATGGAAAAGATGTATGCTGATATGCATCACTTCCTGGCGGAGGAAATAAAAAAATATGATCAAGACGCAAAAGTTGGAGCGGAAGGTTCTGTGGCAGGCGATTTGGAACAGACTATCAAGGGACTTGAGTTTTGGGGGCCATACTCTGACGTGGTTATGGATGAAGTTCTGCGCAGCATCGGAGGCAATAAGATCAGGATGTTATGGTGGGGAGGATACATAGGCACATATGGTGGTCGTGGGCAATATCCATGGTCTTTATGGAAAGATTTGTTAACAGGAAATGTCAACGGCAATGCATGGTATTCAGGAGCAGTGGCTTGCGGTGAAGGTGCTTTAGGCGCTGACATGGATTACCCTAATTACCTAAAAGAGATGATTCCCTATATGCTGAAATTGCAGAATGGAATTGCACAATTGCTAATCAATACTCCATTAGAGAAAAATGGAATAGCTATACTGTGGAGTCATGCTTCGGATAGCGCCAAACAACTTGACCCGAGATGTATTAACCCTCTCGACTCTGCCGGAACTTTCATCAAGTTTTGCTATGCCAACGGGTTGAATTTCGATTTTCTCACTGAATCTATGTTGGGCAACCTGAAAGATTATAAGGTGTTCTTCCTTTTTGGAGCATCTTCAATTAACAAATCTGCCCAGGAGGCGATTCTTGAGTATGTTAAAAATGGCGGCACTGTTATTGCGGATATAAATCCAGGCATACTCAATGGCTATCTCCGTCCAGTTGATAAAAATCAACTGGAGGAGCTTTTCGGCAAAATAACTTATTCAGGCATGAAAGAACCAGTTTTATCAAAACTTGTTCTTAAACAGAAATTCAGCGATAAGCAACTAGTGCTTGAGGCGGAAAATGTTAGTATGATTCCAGGGGTAAAAACATTTCAGGAAATAAGCTACGGTAAAGGCAGGGCAATATTATTTAATTTCAGTTTGGCGACTGCGGGTAATTCTTGCAGCAAAACCGCTCCATTGGATAAATTTCTGCTGGACCTGCTGGCTGGCGTTGAAGTTGCTCCTGTTGTCAGGATCGAAGGAATCAACAATAGTAATACGCTTATAAGAGTTCGCCAAAAACATGACTTTAGACTTATTGGTCTGCTGGCGGATAAAAGCGATATCGGTAAAACCGTAAATATTATACTCCCGGAAAAGGCTTACATATATGAACCCGCAGAAGGATTTATTCAACATGATAAATGCGCTAAACTCAAAATTGATAGGCCGTTTAAACTTATCAGTTGTTTCTCCGAGAAACAGGAAAAACCGGAAATAATTCTTACAGACGGGAAAGCCGTCCCCGGGAAGCCGGTTATTCTTTCCCTGAAAAATTTCTCTACAGGAATGGTGCTGCTGTTGGAAATTAAAGACCCTGCCGGGAAGTTGATGTCGCTCCGCAAACAGGTAGTTATTGTCGGGAAACAGAGTAACGTTCAAGTCTGGTTTGCCTTCAATGATTTACCTGGAAATTATACTTTGATTTTAACCAATATTAATAGCGGATTAAAATCCGAAAAAAGCATTATGCTTTGAACTTTAAAAACACCAAATTGAAGGAATTAGAAATGAAAAAGTTATTGATGTCAGTTATTGCTGTGTCTTTCACTGTAAGTTCGGCTTTGGCGACAGAACCGTACATCAAAAAAATCGAAAAGGAAATAATGCAGGATGGACAAAAACACGTTATAACAGAACAAAGTCTTATTTTTGAGAATGGTAAAATTCAGTACAATACGTTCAACGAAAAAGGGAAAAGTGAACTAAAAGGATTAGAGAAGGGCAAATTCACTTTTGGGCTTGAATTCGGCAGGCCGGCAGGATCAAACGGGGGATGGAGTATATGGGACTTTTTTAATCTATATACGCAAATAGATGGGAAATATGTAAATATTCCCTACATGTATGTCGCAGAAAAAGTATATATGGCCAAGCTGAAAGACTGTACTATGGTAGAATTTATATGGCCGCTTTCCGCCGATGGCAGTGTTGGCAAAATGCACATGAAGGTGTTGCAGTTTTCCTCTTATAAAGACTGGCTTTTTGTTAAAGTAAATTTTGATAGTAAAACACTTACTCCTTGGAGAATAACACTTAATACATATCCAGGCAATTCAGACTCTCCTAAAGAACGTGAGCGTTGGATTGCAACTAAGGAAGAAAGTATTTGTTTGGGCAAAGCAGGCGCGGATTTTAATCCGGCAAGTAATGCGCTGGCCATATTCAGCAAGTTCAAGCATGAGAATTTTGGTAATTTTATCGTATTTGATGCCTCAAAATTCGGCAAGATAACTTCTACGCAAAGCGATGGGCCGGTTGGGATAATGTTATTTCCTAATGAAGGAGAAACTGAATTCAAGTTTGCGCTGGGATATTTTATGGATAAGCCTGCGAAGGATGAAGTGCCTAAATTTATAAATGAAACCAGTCCAAAAATTTTTGAGTTCATGGGTACAGTCAACTGGGATCCCAAAGTAGATACATCTGAATTTAACGGATTGTCTGCAGATGTTGCAAAGTTGATCAAAGAAGTTAATGATGAGCCACAACGCAAAAAATATCAGGAATCTTTAGATAAAATCAAAGACAGCTTCAGTAAAGCTGAAAGCGCAAACAATCTTCCTGATTCCGTGAATGCCGCTAATGCAATGAAAGAACTTAAGGAACAAGTTTCCAAGGCGGGTTTAGCCCAGCTTCAATAATCCATGCGATAGAATGTAATTTTTTGAACAAGTAAAAAAACGTCCAGGTGCGGGGCTTTTGAAAATTGCTGCCACAAAGATGGGGGGACGGACGCAATTTTTAAAGCGGTACTTTTTAGTTTTGTACATAGCATGGCATAGCCAAAGTTTTTTTACCTCGCCCAAAGGACGGGAGTTTTTTAGGATAGAATAAATTAGTGAAAAGATGGGTAAAAAATGAAATCGCTTATTATGGTCTCATTACTGTTGTTCTCTGTAGGATTTTGTGCGGCGGAACAATACAGTATTTCAGAAAGCAAATTGAATACATGTATTCCATCATCCCGAGCCGATTGGTGGCCTGAGTATCATGAGTCAATGCTTAAAAATGAACCCAAGGATATGAAAGTTATGTTTTTAGGCGATTCCATAACCATGATGTGGCGTACTCAATCAGGATTTGAAGGGGGAACTCCTGTTTGGAATAAGTATTATAAAACTATTCCAGCAGGTAATTATGGTATTTCAGGCGACAAGACCCAACATATCTTATGGCGTATAACCGAGGGGCGTGATCTGGAAGGCACAAATCCCAAGATAATCATATTATTGGTTGGTATTAATAATCTCCTCCAAGGGGATTCGCCAGAAGACACCGCCGAGGGGATAAAAATGATTGTGTCCGTCCTGCGCAAACAGCTCCCTAAAAGTAAGATACTGCTCTTGGGGGTTTTCCCGAGTCAGCCAAGTCCGCAGTCCCCATTTCGTGAAAAAATCAAAAACGTAAATACAATAATTCAAAAACTAGCTGATGATAAAGATGTATATTTTCTAGACATTGGCGCTGCGTTTCTCGAAAAAGACGGTTCTATCAGCAAAACCATTCTCCGTGATTATCTACATCTTTCAGAAAAAGGATATGAACGTTGGGCAGAGGCAATGAATCCTAAATTAATGGAATTGTTGAAAATATGATTTTTATCGGTTACTGAATTGTTTCAGAAATTCTGGCTGGAAGTAAGTCGAACGTTGAAAACGGATAATAAAAGGAAAATATAGCATGAGCTTTTATATGAATGATAAAGTTGATTTTGAGAAGCATAACATTGAAGTCATCAAACTTATGAAAGATTTCAATGAGCTGAAACATGAAAGGGTTCCTGTAACAATTGGCGGAAGCATCAGAAATCTTATCAGTAATCCGGAGATCAATAAAACTGGATTTACATTTAAGGATTTTTTTACGAAGGCGGAAGCCCAAGTAAAGTGTCAGTTAGAGTATCAATATTACACAAGACATAATATCATTTGTGACAAAGAAATGGGACTGCCCGAAAAAGGGTGGCAACTTTCGCTAGACTTCCAGAATTCACACGATCAGTCATGGTTTGGATGTCCGTTTATTTTCTTTGGAGACACGGATGTGCCGGACACTGTGGAAATTCTTAAAGACGATCCAATGCTTCTATACAAATGGGAGGATCCGGATCCGTTCTATGGCAGAGGGGATTTTATGGTAAAAGTCATGGAAATGTATCAGAAAATGAATGAGATATGCCGAAATGGACTCGAATTCCATGGTAAACCGGTTCTCCCGCCATTCTCGTTTCCCTCGCTGGGAACGGATGGTATCCTAGACGTTGCTTTGAAACTGCGAGGTACGGTAGAACTGATGACAGACATGTATGATAATCCAAAATACTTCCATGACCTCATGGATTACGTAACCCGCAATATCATAGCCAGAATGAAGGCGCATCGGAAATGGGCGTGGGATCATAATCCTGATTATCAGGGAAACAGACAATATAAAGGATCCTTGTGCTTTTATGCAGACGATGCCATTGCCATGCTGTCGGCTGAACAGTTCAAGGAATTTATTCTTCCGTACACGAGGCGGATATTCGATGAGTTCTATGATGGAAGCGGTCTCAACATTCATCTCTGCGGAAGCGCGACTCACCATTTCAAGTTCCTCGTCAGTGAATTCAACGTCGTATCATTTGATACCGGATTCCCAGTAGATCACGGAAAACTCCGACGTGAACTGGGACAGAAAATAACAATCTATGGCGGCCCAACTATCATGCTTGTAAAAGATGGGACTCCGGGACAAATCGACGCCGAAGTGAAGCGAATATGCGAATCCGGAGTGCTTGAAGGCGGAAAGTTCATTTTGATTGCGGCTAATAATCTTGCACCCTGTACGCCAGTGGAAAATATCAAGGCGTTATATGAGGCTGGGAAAAAGTTCGGAAGAATCAGAAGCTGCGGAACTAAATCATGAAACGAACAATAGAATAAAGGTTTGTATTATGAATATTTCTTCTGAAGATCGGAAAGTCCTGCGCGGACTTGCATGGGAGGTTGCGAAAATCGCCGAAACGCCATTGATGACAGAACGGCGCGACCTTTGGTTCCGACATAATCGTATGGAGAAGGTGCGTCCTGTCGTTTATGTGGATCCGCAGGGCGCATGGTGTGAATTGGTTCCTGATCAGGTATTGCTTTGCCGGGAACAAACTGCCCGTGAAATTGAAAGAGAACTTCGACATCGCATTTACATGGCGGAACATTTTGCGAGCGATAATGTGATTGAAAAGGAATGGATCGTGCGCAAGGTCATCCGCAGTTCTGGCTGGGGCTTGGAATCGCATCGGGAGTACAGTGAGAATTCACGAGGGGCTTTTGGATTTTCACCAGTCATCGAAACTCCGGGCGACCTTAAGAAACTCAGAATCCCCGAAATTACTTATGATGAGGCAGCGACCCATGGGCAGGAGAAATTATTTCAGACCCTCTTCGGCGATATCCTGACGATCCGACTCAAGGGTGTTTATACCCTATCGTATCATTTGATGAACCAGTTCACCGCTCTCCGCGGTTTGCAGGAAGTATTTATGGATATGATTGAAAATCCTGGAATGGTTCATGATGCGATGGCATTTTTGGAAGAGGGGCATCGGCAGATTCTGCGACAGTATATTGAACAAAATCTATTGAGCCTCAACAACGACAACACCGCTATTTACACAAGTGGCTATGGCTACACAGATGAATTGCCTAAACCAGGACATGAGTCAAGTCCGGTTCGCCCCGAAGATATGTGGTGTTGGGCAGAGGCCCAAGAAATGTCCGCAGTTTCTCCGGAAATGCATGAAGAATTCGTATTCCCACATGAAAAAAGACTCCTGGAGCCTTTTGGATTGAATGGCTATGGTTGTTGCGATGATGTGACAAAGAAACTAGACTTTGTTCTTACTGTTCCTAACTTACGCAAGGTTTCAGTTTCTCCTTGGGCGGATGTTGGACTTTGTGCTGAACGGATTAAGGAAAATGTTATCTTCATGTGGAAACCGCAGCCTGCTAATCTTGTGGGAAATTTCAATAAATCAAACGTTCAATCCTATTTGCGGCACACGGTCGAAGTTGCTAAAGCCCAAGGATGTACTCTAGAGATTGTTTTACTTGATACTCATACTTGCGAATATCATCCTGAGCGATTTGACGAATGGACTGCGATTGCGCATCAAGTAGTCACGGATTGGTAGTACAGCGCGGTAAAATTTTTTTAACGCTTGTAATTCTCTTGCTGTGATATACTGTGTAATATATCGTGTAGTAAGCTAAATTCTATAATTAGCCCACTCAGTAGGCAAGGGGAAATCTTTATATGAATACCGTAATAATAGAAAACGTTGTAAAAAGACAAAACAAGCAGGAAATCATAAGACAGGTTGTGTCTGAAAAAATCAGGAACGGAGAATATGGTGAAAAACTCCCGAGTGTTAGGGAGCTTGCAAAAAATTTCTCAGTGAACGTCATTACATTGCGTAAGGCACTGTCTCCGTTGGTCGGAGATGGGGTAATTTATACTGAAAAAGGAAAAGGGATCTATATAAACAGTAAAAAGAGAACCTGTATCGGTATAATTGGCTCCACTCACGAAAAAAGTTTGTTTGACAAAGGAGAATATTTCGGTGATATTTTTTCAGGAATGCTTGAGAATATCGAAAAAAACAATGACTTTTTCTCATATCAGTCGAAACAGAGGAACAGGACTTATCTTGAAATAATAAGGGAGAACTCATCTGTTGCTGGACTTGTGATTTTTGCGCCAGGGAAAGCAGAGGAAAACGAACTCCGGGACATAATAGAGAAAATTCCTTTTATTGTTGTTGGAACAACAACAATGGATAAGACTTTTAACTGCATTGATTCCGACAACTACAACGATTCGATGGAAGCAGTGAGGAAGCTCATAAAAGAGGGCAATAAGAGAATACTCTTTCTTTCAGACAGGTTGCTGTCAAGAACTCATGACCTCAGGTACAAAGGATATATAGACGCCCTTTCGGAATGCGGAATCGAATATGATAAAAAAATGATAATAACTGAAAATCCTGGTGAAAATTCATTCAGCGATAGAGTCATTGCACTTTGGGGATCCGTAAATCCTCCTGATGCGATTTTTGCAGCAAGCAACTATGCCGCATTTAAATTGCTTGAAATAGATGATGTCCGCCCCCAAAAAAATGAATTAATAGTATATGACGATCCCAAGGATATTCTCTCAAGATTCGGAATTGAATACAGGGTCATTCAGCAACCTCTTTATGAAATAGGAAAATTAGCGATAAAGAAATTATATGACTTGATTCAGAATAAAAATATGAAGCCTGAGCAAATAAAGCTCTCTTCAAAATTAATAACTAAAAAAAGGGAAAATGTTTTATGAAGACATCATGCAGTTCGTGGAGTTACCACAGGACGATTAAAAACGGGAAAATGGACCAGCTATCCTGGATCAAGGAGTGCGCGAAAAACGGACTTGATGGGGTCGAGCTTCTCTCCTGCCACTTTCCCTCAACTGAAAAAGATTACATGATAAAGCTTAAAAAAAACTGCGCTGACAATTTTCTTTCAGTAGCAATGGTTTCGGCAGGAGGACATCTTACCGTTGATGACGACATTCAGAGAGAAGCGGAAATTGAAGACATCCGGAAATGGACGGATATTGCATGCTTTATGGGAGCTCCGTGTGTCAGGTTCTTCTGTGGAAGTGGCAAAGAACTTGCTGCCGGAGGCGATAAACTTTATACGAAAGTCAAAAATGCTCTCGTAAAAATTGCAGACTGCGGCGCCGAGCGCGGAATCGTTATGTCCATGGAAAATCACGGAGGAACAACTGCTGCTCAGCTTTTATCTTTGATCAAGGATGTCAATCACCCATTCCTGAAGTTTACACTGGACACAGGTAACTTTCCTCCCACGAGTCATGTTGGGCCTGAAACATATTCCAGCATTGAAGAATGCGCTCCTTTCGCAGCCATAGTTCATGCGAAATTCTTCAATATCCAGCCGGATGGCAACGACAGGGATTTCGACTGGCTTAAAATTCACGGTATTCTGAAAAAAGCTGGTTTCAACGGATTTCTTTCGATGGAATATGAAGGGGATGATGACAATGAAGTGGAAGTGGTCAAAAAAATCGCAGGATTCCTAAAAAAATTGAGATAAGAGGGTTTGGGGTATGTTCAAAATCGGGGTCATGATTGAATCGTTCCAGCAAGGGCTGACTGGTGGGCTGAAAGCTGCGGCAGAAGTCGGAGTGGATGGAATACAGTTTTACGCAACTTCAGGAGAAACACATTTTGAAAAATTGAAAGGCGCAAATCTGACCTCTCTGAGAAAAAAAATGAAGGATTACGGTCTCGAAGTTTCGGCTTTATGCGGAGACTTTGGTGGACATGGGTTTCAGATCGCGGAGTATAATCCGAAAAGGATTGAGGATATGAAGCGGGTGATAGAAGTTGCTCTCGAATTGGGAACAACAATTGTCACTACCCATATAGGCGTGGTTCCTGCTGAAAAATCTAATCCGCGCTACAAAGTTATGGCTGATGCATGCGAAAAGATTGGCATATTCGCAGAAAGTATAGGTGTTGTTATTGCAATAGAGACGGGGCCTGAAAAAGCTTTGATCCTGAAAACGTTTATAGACGATATCGGTCTCAAGGAAGGGCTCGGCATCAATTTTGATCCTGCAAATTTGGTTATGGTTTGCAGGGAGAATATTCCACTAGCCGTGAAGATGCTTGCCCCGTACATTGTCCATACCCATGCCAAAGACGGAGTGAACCTTAAACCGGTTGATGCTGAAAAACTTTACAGTTCATTTGCAGAAGGCGGAATTGCAGGGTTTCATGCGACGGAATATATAAAAGAAGTTCCCCTTGGCGAGGGCGGCGTTGATTTTGATTCATACCTGAAAGCTCTCTCAAAGACAGGTTACTCTGGTTATCTTACGATTGAAAGGGAAGTAGGAGAGGAGCCTATGGATGACATAAGGATTGCAGTTGACTTTCTTAAGCAAAAAATCGGACGTAAATGAAATTAAGTGATTTTTATAAAGTTTAAACAGGAGATTAAAATGAAACAGAAAGTGAAAGTAGGAATTATTGGAATTGGTACGATAGGAACTGTGCATGCAGATGCATTCTCCGCTAACTCAAATGATGCGGAAATCGCAATCTTTTGCGACATCAATTCGGAACGGCTGAAGGTCATGGGTGAAAAATACAAGGTTGGTAAACTATGCTCGGATTACAAGGATGTTCTGAAAAGTAACATTGACGCAGTCGTGGTCAGTGTAGGCAATGTACTTCATAAAGTAATTGCCTGCGCGGCTCTAAAGGCCGGCAAAAACGTTCTTCTAGAAAAGCCGATGGCGATGAATTCAAAGGAGGCGGCTGAAATAGTTGATGCCGCAGGCAAGAGTCGCAAGATACTTCAGATAGGTATGGTTCAACGCCAGCGTGGCGACATTCAGCTTGCAAGAAAATATGTTGAAGATGGCATTCTTGGCGATATCTATCACATGCGCACTGTTCTTATCAGAAGGCGTGGAATTCCGGGTCTTGGCGGTTGGTTTACCGCTAAATCTGCTTCAGGCGGCGGCCCCCTTATTGATGTCGGGGTTCACTGGTTTGATGCTGCGATGTTCATCAGCGGACACTGGAATCCTACTGCGGTCAGTGCCATGTCCTATTCGAAATTTGGAAATCCGATGGAGAATTACAAGTATGTTAGTATGTGGGCGGGGCCACCTAAATATGATGGCGTCTGCGATACTGAAGACTATGCAACTGGCTTTGTGAGATATGGTAAAAAGGCAACAATGAGTTTTGAGATCGCCTGGGCTGCAAACGCCGATGATGAATCATTTGTTGAGGTTCTAGGCACAAAAGGCGGAATAAGAGTTTTCAGTTCCAAGAACCCTAAACTTCTTACTGAATACAACGGCAACCTTGCCAATATTGAACTTCTTATTCCTGAATCGGGAAATTCATTCCAGATTCAAGCTAAGAAGTTTATTGATGCATGCAGGGGTGAACGTTCTTCCGAAGTTCCGGGCATGCAGGGGCTTATCAACATGAAGCTTATCGATGCAATTTATGAATCAGGAGTCAAGGGCAAGGAGATCGTTATTAAGTAAGGAAACAGTTTATTCTGAGTCTTCTAAATCCCTAATTCCAATTATAAATGAGGTTAGGGATAACCATTTATAACAGGAGTATGACAAAATGAGAAACATATTTTTAATCATCATTATGGTTTTAGGTGTAACTCAATTGTGCTTTGCCGATATATGGGATGAAATCAGAAATACCGCCATGTCGCCGAATAACGATCCAAACAATGGTAGGGCTTTGCCTCTGGCGGCGGGCTGGCAGGATGGGAAATACAAGTATTACTATGGGTTACCATATAAATCAGGAACTTTTTTGGAACCCAGTTATATGATCAGCCTGATCCAGCAACAACATCATCTGCTTGTAGGTTTTTGGCAAACAACCCCAGAAGAGTCTTCCTCACTCTTTCTTACCCGTTATAACGATTATATTGGGGGGGCACTGGATACGTTGAAACAACATAATCAGCCATTAGTTCTAGTCGCCGGCAATTATTCTAATGAATTCTTTCTCTTTGATAAATACAGTAATCTTCCGGTAAATCAAAATCCCAGAGTATT
>Ga0364881_10413_pt1 | contig 24232 bp, 26 predicted proteins | sample ExccelJu500001D4_5_FD_206923 | JGI IMG/M metagenome (GOLD analysis project Ga0364881, IMG submission 206923) | Enriched cells from Trout Bog Lake Hypolimnion, Wisconsin, USA - BchlTB.July30.5000.01.D4 | ecosystem: Environmental > Aquatic > Freshwater > Lake > Hypolimnion/Profundal zone | place...
GATATGAATCCACGTATACAGTTCTCTGATCTCGGCCTATCACGCGAGATCAGCAAGGCAATAGAAGTGATGGGCTTTGAGGAGCCCACCTCAATCCAATCTCTCGCCATACCACTCATCCAGGCCGGACGTGACATTACGGCACAGGCGCAGACCGGCACCGGCAAAACATCCGCATTTGGTATCCCTATAATCGAAAACATCGACGCATCCCACCGGCAGGTGCAGGCAATCGTCCTGTGCCCAACCCGTGAACTCGCCATCCAGATAGCCGAAGAGTTTTCCCACCTCCTCCAGTTCATGCCAAAGATCACCGTCCTCCCCGTCTATGGCGGACAGCCGATTGAACGCCAGCTCAGGGCACTTGCAACCGGCGTCCACATCGTCATCGGCACACCGGGACGCGTGATGGACCACCTCAAACGGCGCACCCTCTCGCTTGACAACGTGTCGATGGTGGTCCTTGATGAAGCAGACCAGATGCTTGACATGGGATTCCGGGATGATATCGAACTCATCCTCAAAAAGATCCCCCAAAAGCGCCAGACAATGCTCTTCTCCGCGACCATGCCCCAGCCGATCATCGATATATCACGGAGGTTCCAGAACAAACCGGAGTTTGTCCGGGTCCAGTACCAGGAGCTTGCCGTCCCGCAGATCGAGCAGTCATATATCGAAGTAAAAAGCGCGGATAAACTCGAGGCGCTCTGCCGGCTTATCGATATTACCGACCCGCACCTTGCCATCATCTTCTGCAACACCAAACACGGTGCCGAAGACCTTGGCGGGCGGGTACGGGCGCGGGGATACCGTGCCGAGGAACTCCACGGCGACATGAAGCAGACCCAGCGTGACCGGGTCATGGGCGGGTTCCGGAAAGGAAAGATCGATATTCTCATCGCCACCGATGTCGCTGCACGGGGTATCGACGTGGAAGATGTGGATATAGTCATTAACTATGATGTCCCGCAGGACGTCGAATACTATGTCCACCGTATCGGCCGGACCGGCCGGGCAGGCAAGAGTGGCAGGGCAGTTACCTTCGTCACGACCCGGGAGTTCACCAAGCTCCGCGAGATCCAGAAATACATCAAGGTGCAGATCCCCCGGATACCCCTGCCCACCGCAGGTGACGTTGCAGCAACAAAGATCCGGGTGCTCTTTGAAGGGGTTCGTGAAACAGTCCAGAAGGGCGGCATTGAGCCGTACATCAAGATGATCGAGCACGAGAGCGAGGGCGACCTGACCACCATCGAGATCGCCGGCGCGCTGTTAAAGATGAAGATGGAGCAACCGGAAGCCGAAGCACAAAAAGAGCGTGAAGTCCTTGACTTTGGCGACACCGGTGCCGAATCGGGCATGGTCCGGTTCTTTATCGGGCTTGGGCGCGACCACAATGTTGCACCCAAGGATATTGTCGGTGCAATTGCCGGTGAGACGGGAATTCCCGGAAAGTCCATAGGGGCAATCCGGATCCTTGATACGTACTCCTTTGTCGAGGTGCCCCGTGACTGCGCCGGAGAAGTGTATGAGATCATGAAGGAGCGGACAATCCGTGGCCAGCCAACCGGGATCGAGCCGGCACAGGGCCGTCGCGATTGATCCGGCTGGTTCTTCCCTTTTTTATTCGTAAAAACTGCGGTACGCACAATTATCATATATCTTAAAAAAATCAGATATATGACCATGAAACTCATTTACGGAGGCATCATATGCCTGGTACTTCTTCTTGTTGTGGCCGGCTGTACGCAGCCTGCTGCACCGGCAGCAACTCCAGCACCGACCGTTGTGGAGACCACCATTCCGCCCACCGTTGTAACAACCGCAACGCAGGTTCAATCCTCAACGCCGGGCCCGACCCAGACATTACCAGCTGTTTGGGGTATTGATGTTCAGGTTGCAAGCAACGGTGAAGCAATTGATCCCCAGGTTATTACCACCTTCCGTGGCGGAAAAGGCCTGAATGTTATACCTGAAATCGATATCACCCTTACCCGTTCCGACGGCATTGTCGAAACCGGGCAGATGATCCAGCCGCTCTTCGTAGGAAAGACGGTCAGCCTTGCAGGGACTGCAGGCAACAAAGACCGGGCAGAAGTCTGGGCAGTTACACCCCAGGGCGACCGGGTGAAAATCTTTGACGGGTATATCCCCTTCAGATCCTACAACTAACTTTTTTTTAAGGCATAAACCCGGAACCTGTTCATCGTAAACTGATGGTGACCGGATTGCGTTTCCATCGTGAAAACAGGATCTGAAGCGGCATTCAGAAATTATCCACCTTCTCATGTGACAGCGCACTTTTTACGAGGTTTTCCACAGTTTCTTTGAGGCCGTTGATACTGTGGATATCTCTGATAGTATCGGATCCATCCACAAGGCATTCACCTGAAGGTGTTATCCCAAGGTTGCGCATAAACGGGTTGACAACATTTTTGACGCACAGAAAATGCTCCTGTCCTTTTCGTCCTGCGATGGCAAACAGGAGCCCCCGCTGGCCTTCGGGTCCGCCGGAAAGCATGCGTTCTGCATGGTACGCCTGGCACCGGTCGATAAGGATCTTGAGCATGCCGGGCACCGTGTTTGTGTAGACCGGTGAACAGACAATCAGGAGAGAGCAGGAGCGGATTGCGTCGATGATGCCATTCATGTCATCTTCAAAGGTGCAGGTGCCGGTATTATAGCACTGGTAACACCCGATACAGGGATGGATATCCATGTCGTGGGGATAGATGACCTCCACGGTTTTTGACCGGGCATGGACCACATCGGCCACCCATCCGGCAAGAATACTGCAGTTGCCATCGGCCCGGGGGCTTCCTTCAATCACGATGACATCGACACTTTTTGGAGCCGCAGTTCGTGAAGAATGTTTTTTGTGGGACTTGAAAAATGTCGTGGGGTCTTGGGTAAGTTCCCGTTTCCACACCTCAAGCCATTCAAACGCCACCTGTTCGGCATTCATCTCAAGTCCCGGCGAATACTCGTAGGTATTGGTACTAATCTGGGCACGGGGTTCTGCGCCGGAACCTGCCGAGAGGACATACCGGATCATCCCCGGGTAGACTGCTGAATAATCCTCGCGATCGACCGAAAGGACAATCTCACCTGCCGGATGCGGGATCCGGGTATCTCTGAGATGTGCCCTCTCGGGAAGCATACACCACAGTATCAGTTAGTTCTCCCACATAATCCTGTGCGAACATCCGGCATAGGGGAGCAAAAAAATAAACAATGCCGACAGGTTAATCCGTTCATTCGTCTGCCAGATGGAGCGTCTGCCAGGCTACTTCCTTGTCCTCAACCGCCTTTTTGATGATACGCTGGACACGCGTCAGTTTGCCCGCCCCTTTCTTCACATCCATGAACACAATGCGGATCGAGGTCTTCTGGTCGTCCGCGACGTCGGTGAGCCCGTCAAAGATGATGTAATCCACGGGAGACCCGATGAACCGGGCATCAGCCGGGTTGAACGCAAAACCGGGCATGACCGGTGCCATCTGTTCAGCGATCTTTCCTTTCAGGGTCGAGCGTGACCGGTTGACCGAATCTTTCCGGATTTCATTTCCTGCCTCAACTTTCCATCGCTCAAGATCAGCCCGGTACCGTTCCTCAATTGCGGTAATCTGCCCTTTTACGTAAAAATAGCCAAGCACAAAACCGATCACCAGTGCAACCAGCACGGGAATGAAAAGATCGCTCAACAGCATGCAGGTACATGTGCCAGCATGCTATTTTTGCATTCGTAATGTGATCCAAACCGTGTGAGGGAGAAGAAAATTGCCGGTTGTTGTGGTATCCCGCCGGAAAATTATCCGGATTCACCCACGATGAACCGGAAGAAGTCCGCCAGGGGCAAAAACATTACCACGCATTACCATATATTCATACACAACTGGCGTGGTGGTCACCGTTTCCCTGATACCGATTCCCTACCGGATTATTGCCCTGACACAGGAGCGTAACAGCCTTCTTGACTATTCTGCCGAGCGCCTTGCAGGGGTGATAAAAGAGATCGGGTTCCGGTGTGATGGCTGTGCACAGTGCTGTACCCGGGCGTTCAACGGGCATGTCTTTTTGCTTGACCGGGACGTGACCGCCGTAAAAAAGATTGATCCTGCGGCACTTGAACCAGCGCCGCGTCCTGAATTCTGCGACCAGAACGGGATTTTCTATGACTCGGGTTATGCGCTGCGGACAACAGGTGACAAACAGGGCTCATGCTGGTTCCTTGAAAACAAACGGTGCAGGATCTATGACCAGCGGTTTACCATCTGCCGGATTTACCCTTATATGCTCCACCGGGAGCCCGATGAAAAAGGAAAGGTGGACTGGCGCCAGATCTCCGGGCTCAACGAACACGGGGAGTATAACACCGATATCCCGGAAGAGGAATGTCATGCGATTGCCCGGCAAACAAAGGAGTATGAAGAGGCGTTCCTCCAGCAGGAGATCGCATTCCTTGAATACATGAACGAGTATTTTAAAAAGAACAAACTCCGGCATGTCCAGAAAGTCTACGACGACAAAATGCGCCGTTTTACAAAAGGCGAACCCATCGCGGTGCAGGTTTTTTACTGCGGGCGGCTGGAGAAGCACACGGTTGTGCCGGGATAAGAGAGAGATACGGGGGAATTTCTGATGAGGGTCAGAGTGCCCGCAGGACCATGATGGTGATGCAATCGTGCTGTCCGGTACTGCTCATGGCATACAAGCCCCTATCGCTCATCGTTGAGAATGCCGCATAGCCGATAATGCCGGGCGACATCATCAATATCGATTAAAAAAATCACAAAGATCCTTGCTTCGACGGTTTTCCGCTGCCGGTCGCGTGTTCCACTTATCATGGCACATACGATGGAAAAAGAGAAAATGGTGTTTTTTTGCCGGTCCTTACGCGGCACATTTTTTATTCCCGTCAATGCCGGTGGATACCGTTACCGGGTCTGTTTTTCAGGACACATCAGATATTGCCCGGGCCAAACCTCTGGGATGCCACGGGTGTAAATGCTCCTTGCACCATCTCACGGTTGAAGGCTTCGGGGATCTGGCCTGTCTTTGCAAACGTGTATAACGCGACAACAAAGATACCCTGCATCGCCGATGCGAGAATGGCAAGGACTGCCACAAGGACGATGAAGAGGGCAAGTGCGGCAAAGAAGACCATGCTGTTACCAAGGAGCATGGTAGCAAAGAGAAGGACAAGCCCGACAATGCCCACTGCAACAAAGATCAGGGTAATGGAAAACGTCCCGACAACGGTTTCGCCCCAGGTCTTTTTAAACAGGGTAAGGGACTCTTTCATCGCCTCAAACACGCTTTTCTCTTCAAAGACAAGCACGGGCACGACAAACATTGTCACCAGGCTCCAGACACCTCCAACAATACCTGCAGCTATCTGCCCAAGGAACCCGGCACGGTCTTCGATCATGTGGAGCACCAAGCCAACGGTTGCGGCGATAACCGCCCATGCAAAAATGGAACCGATGCGGTGTGATGCTGCAGATAATCCCTCACCAACGGTCATACTCTTCCCGTGAAGCTTCGCGTTGACACAACTGATCAGGCCGACGTTGAAAAATATAACGACAAAATAGCTGACCACATAAAACAGGAACAAAAAGATGATCCCGGTAACCGAGTTGGTCGCTAACGAGAACGCACCGTTTGAAAAGATTACCGGCAGGATAAAAGTGGCAATCACCAGCAACGTAATGATACCGGACAATACGGGAAATGCAAGGAGTTTCTTATCCTCCATCAGAATTTTCCAGCTTGCCTTGACAAGTTCGAAACTGCGTGAAATTCGTTCAAACATATGATTTTAGTTTGGCAGTGTGGCGAGATGAATGTATTTTAAAGATCCAGAAATATCAACGGTTAAACACTTCCTGGACAAATGCCCCAATCTCATCAACTGCTTCTTTTGCCTCGGGAATCTGTTCACCAAATATCTGCCAGCAATGGAACATACCCTCCCAAACTTCATACCGGGCCTGAACACCCGCCCACTTTACCTTTTTGACAAAAGCGGATATATCATCGAACATGAGTTCATCCGAGGCTGCCTGGATATAGAGCGGGGGAAAGTGGGAAAGGCTTGCATAGAGAGGGGAAACCGAGGGATCGCGCAGGTTCTGGCCTGAAAGATAATTTGTGCTGATAGAATCAAGCCGTGCATTCATGAACCAGTCGCGATCGGTATGTGATACAACAGATGCACCGGAGAATTGCATGTCGACCGCCGGTGACATACAGACTGCTGCCGGAGGCATGATCTGGTGCTGGTCCCGGAGAGCGAGCAGGAGTTCGAGGACCAGTGTGCCTCCCACAGAGATACCTACCGGAATAATCCGGTGTGGTGGTGTCCCATGGGATACCAGGTAATGGTATGCCATAAGTGCGTCTTCTGATGCCGCAGGGAAGGGATGTTCCGGGGCCAGTCGGTAATCAACGGAAAACACCCGTGCGTTTGTTGCCCGCGCGATACGCGCTATCAGCCCGAGATGATCTTCTGTCGATCCAACGGAAAAACCGCCGCTATGAAAGAATAACAGGGTATCATCGGTCTGAACTTCTGGTACGGTACACCAGAAACCCTGCACGCCGTTTCCTATCTCTACGGGTTCAACTGCTGGCAGTTTATCCGTCTGGAACTCTAAATAGAACGCCGAAAATTCCCTGCGTGCCACTGGGATCGGTTTTTTCGGGTCCGGAAGGTAGGATCTGAGAATGGTGAGGAAATCCTCCGGTTGTTTACGGATCATTATCTTTGGATATAGTGGAGGTATGTGATAAAGGAAGGGGGTGAAAATGACCCGGCATCCGTCAACAATCTTTTTTTTACGAGGGGGGGAAGTGAAAAAAGATAAACATTTTTGGTTTACACTGCAAAACAATGGCTTTTTTGATATCCCGGAGAGAAAAATACAGCAGGTCCTGAAGGCTCTTTTGTATATCGTGTTTCCTCCTTCGCTGTCTGAGCATACTCTGATAGTTTTGGTAATCCGTATAGGAGGATGAAAACATCAAAAAAAAAGATCGGGGGGATGCTCCCCTCATACCAGCATCGCATATGAGAATTCCGGGATCTGCCTGCTGGCGCTTTCCTCTTTTAAAAAAAAAGATTGACCGGCCATAGCTTCACGATGTTGTTTATTGCATCTGGGGATTACCGGGAAAATGCATCTGCACACCAGGAACGAATGGCAGGATCCTCATCTGGATCAAGGGAACGCTCCCGGAGAGATTCGATTGCCCGATTGCTCCGGATCGTTGCGAGCGCTTCTGCTGCGTGTATTCTGGTTTCAGATAATTCGGATTTATCCCCAAGTCGTTCAATCAGGGTTGCAACAGACCGCCCGCTTTTTAGTTTCCCAAGCGCCTCTGTCGCATATTTCCGGATATCCGGATTTTCATCAGTACAGCAGTCCATCAGAATATAGACCGCCCGGGGATCTCCACTGTCTCCGAGCGCAATTATCGCCCCGATCCGGTATTTTGGGCGCCCGTCATTTTGTGCTTCATCGATGATCCGGTAGATGTCCTCGGTTCGTGGCATCGAACTGAACCATTCACCTGGTGATCTTTTTGCTATCATGTCCATGTAATTCACCTCATTATTCATCAGAAGGCATACACAATTCCCACCCGGGTGATGGCAGAAATGCAGAGATTTTTTACTTGATGAAAAATGGCTTCCGCTTAATGCGTGCGGTATGTACCTCGTCGATTATGTTCCAAAAGGATTGCACATTCAGGTACATTATTTTTTATTCAGCTGCGGAATTATAAATAATTAATCATGTAGAATTACAAACAAGAGTAAATAACAACGTAACCAGCAGCGAATAGCTCACGTTGCCATTATAGGAGAGCGATGCTAAATAAAAGGCAATTGCGCAAAACATCTTCCCGCATTTGTAGAGCGGCTGGTCCAAAAACATTCTGAACCAATTGTTATATCAATCATTATTTGGCATTTTATGAAAATTAAGGGTTATTCTGACCTGCGCTCCAGTGGAAACAAAGGGGTATAAAAGGATGATCAATTTGCCGGATTTGCATAATATTAAATTATTAATTATAAAATCTGAAAAGCGGTTTTATTTATCAGATTTTTTTTCCTCATGATCCGTGCGATATTCATTTCAGGTGCACCCGTCAGAAATTGAAAATACTATTTTAAAAATGGTAATATCACGACGGTGATTTTTATGTATTGCGTAAATTCACATGCGCAATCGGTGAAAAAAAGATATGCGCGTTTTTTTGTGAATGCGTTTAACAATCCAGACGTATAACCACCAAAATCACGACGGAAAAATATGAAATTCTTAAAAAAAGTAATCCCGCTTATCTAGCTTCAGACCGCCATGTAAACCTCCGGTAGACATATACAAACAACCAGACGGAAAGAACGACCATAATAAAACGTCGTTCTGGGAAAACGGAAACAACAATGCAAAAAGGAGACCAGTAATTAATGAGGGGATCCTGTCAATTTTTTGGGGATCAAAAAAAGTTCTCAAACGTTAATCTGCGAATTGGAGAATTCTCGACTCATAAAAAGCTGGTGAACTGACTTTGAGCAGCTGCGTACAAGACTAATCAACCAATACCCAGCGGCATACGAAGTCTCATATCTAATGGGGATGAGGATGATCAACTATGGCAAAACAACCGCGTATGATCCAGAAGAATGACCCGGCCAAGAATTTTTCCTTAAAAGACCAGGATGACAAAACCTTTGATCTCTTCGAGCATACCGAAAACCGGGTTCTCCTCTCCTTCCATCCCCTTGCATGGACACCCTTCTGCGCCGGGCAGATGAAATCACTTGAGGATAACCGGGATGTGTTCCAAGAGCTCAACACTATCGCTGTCGGCATCAGTGTTGATTCCCTGCCGTGCAAGAAAGCATGGGCAGAAAGTCTGGGCATTACCCATACACCACTTCTCTGCGATTTCTGGCCGCATGGGGCAGTAGCACACCAGTACGGATTGTTCCGGGAGGCGAACGGGTTCTCTGAACGGGCAAACGTGTTCATCGATGAAAAGCAGAAGGTCCGGTTTGTGAAAGTCTACCCGGTCCACAGTGTGCCGGATATCAAGGAGATTATTGCATTTGCCAAAGGTCTTTAAAACCCGTAACTACTGTTCATGGGGAAGTAAAAAAGGTGTGAAGAATTCACTGGACGACAATCGTCATCGAGAAGGTGGTTTCATTCCTAGTAACCGGTTCCCATGACCGTTTGTAGACAGCGGTAATCTTCTGTTCGCCGGTCTGGGCAGCTGTTATGTCCCAACTATGAGTCCCCCCGGAACCTACCAGTTTCCCAGTGATGTCTGATGGCATATAGTGGTCACCGGTTACCACGAGCTCGGTTGATGTCGTCAGGTTCCACTGGTAGCCGGTTGTGGGATTTTCCTGTAATTCAAGGGTAATGAGGCTGCCTTTATTCACGTTTGTCATGGCAGTGTTCTGGGTTTCATTGACAACGATATGCCCCACCTGCACGGGTGTCCCGCTGGTTTGCGGGGTGGATGTCGCGGGGTTCCCTGAACCGGTTCCAAGGCAACCGGCACAGATAACGATGACGAGGCAGACAATGCCGATACCGGTGAGAGTGATAGTGTTCTGCATGTAAAAAACTCCTGGTTGGTTTGTTCAGGTTTTTATGTTGTAGCCGGATAATATTTATGGTTTTATTTAACTGCGAAGATTTTTGCAGTCTTTTTTGCAATCCGTAACTGATGGTTTAAAAAATCCCTTGAAGAGATCAATATCCTTATCTTGGATCTTGGCAGATTTCCACATACAGGAAGTGCCAAAGATGAAAATTATCGGGTTAATCGCAAGTCCCAAAGGAAAGGAGAGTAAGACACTTAAGCTCGTTAACGCAGTCCTCGAAGGGGCAAAGGCAAAAGGAGCACAGACTGAAATTGTCGACATCTATAAACTGCACATCGATTACTGCACGGCATGCGGCACCTGCTATGCCAGCGGGCAGTGCACACTCATTGACGATTTCCCGGACCTGTTTGACCGGATGATGAACGCGGACGGCATTGTTCTTGGCGCACCAAACTACGTTGACTCAATCCCGGCACCGATGAAAGCCGTCTTTGACCGTATGGCTGACGCGATTCACTGCCAGATGTTCTTTGACAAGTACGGGTGTTCCGTGTGCACCGCAGGTGGCGAGAACTTTGGCCCCGTCGTGACCTACATGAACAGCGTCCTTACCACGCTGGGTGCTACCGTTGTGGGGGGCGTCGGAGTTAGTGTCGGCAGGGATCCCTCTGCACTCGGGAAAGCAGAGATCGAGGCAAAAGCGCTGGGTGAGAAGCTTGCAGAGTCCATTAAAGGCAAGATCAAATATCCCGGACAGGACGAGATTCACCGGCAAAAACGGGAGTATTTCTGCCAGCTTGTGAAGTATAACAAAGAGGCATTTGCCCACGAATACGAGTGGTACGAGCAGATGGGCTGGATGAAATAGCCTCACACAGGAGGTTATGCCATAGACTGCAGGAAAAATCCTTTTTTTGGCTATTTTTCGTACCGTGTCGCACCGCAACAGCGATGCAAGGGAAAAAAGTGCAGGTATTCATCATTTTTTGGCCGGGTTATAGTTAGCAGGGAAATTGTTTTTTTACCAGAGTGAAACTCGTTCTTCAAAAAGGAAATTTGCCAAATTTTTGGGTAAATATGCATTCCCGGAACGCTAATACAAACTGTTAATTAAAAATATTTCAAACACAGTACGCAGGATGCATACCAGATATCAGGCTATAAAAAATATGAGGTGAACACTGATGAACGACGAACTCGTGCTGAACCAGCAACCATTGGGGCCGGTATCATTTGCAGAAAATCCTGAGCCGCGGTGTCCATGCCTGCTGTTGCTCGATACTTCAGGTTCCATGGCTGGCCGGCCAATTGCCGAACTAAACGCGGGCTTAAGAGCATTTTATAATGAATTACAATCGGATTCTCTCGCGATCAAACGAGTCGAAGTGGCGCTCATTTCATTTGGCCCGGTAAGGATGATCAGTGATTTCAACACCGCAGAATGTTTCCTCGATCCCACGCTTGAAGCGGTCGGCGACACGCCGTTGGGTGAAGCAATCACCCAGGGAATCGACCTGATAAAAAAACGCAAAGACGAATATCGTGCAAACGGTATCTCGTTTTACCGTCCTTGGATCTTTTTAATTACAGATGGTTCACCCACAGACAAATGGGAGCATGCGGCTGCCATGGTTCGTGAAGGAGAGAACTCAAAGGCATTTGCCTTTTTTGCGGTCGGTGTCCAGAAGGCGGATATGAACATTCTCCGCCAGATATCGGTACGAGAACCTTTGAAACTCCAGGGCCTGAAATTCCGGGAATTTTTCCAGTGGTTATCAAACTCGATGAAATCAGCTTCCCGCAGCAATCCCGGCGACAGAATACTGCTTGCTCCACCATCAGGTTGGAGCGAGATATGAGCTGGAAACACATCGCTTCTTCGGTTACCGGAAAATCGCATATCGACCATCAGGAGAACGGGCAGGACTGCTGCCGGACGGGTGTTGTCCAGCTGGCAGACACAGAATCTTTTATCGGGCTTGCGGCTGACGGCGCAGGTAGTACAGCTTCCGGAGGTACCGGAGCAGAAATTGCATGTGAATCCATGTATATGAACATTTTAGATACCCTGCGCCAGATGCCGGGTGTATCCCACATCACGGACACGACAATACTGATGTGGATGGTCAACACACACAACGCCATTGCTGACCAGGCCAAAACAAGCGGGATACCCCTCAGAGAGTATGCCTGCACACTCATCGGTACCGTCATGGATGACAACCATGCCGTGTATTTCCAGATCGGTGATGGCGGGATGGTCATCCACACAAATGAGGAGTACGAACCCATATTCTGGCCGGAGCAGGGAGAATATGCAAACACGACGTATTTTATCACTGACGATTCATTTCTGGAACATATCAGGGTCTTGTGCACTGATTCTTCCCCGAATGAGATTGCCCTGTTCACCGATGGGTTACAGAATCTCGTGCTGTCGTTTTCCACAAAAAAAGCACATGCCGGATTTTTCAGACCTTTATTTGATGCGATCAGGAAAAACCGGGACAATATGCTGATGGACTTATCCCTGCATCTTGAGCAGTTTTTAAACAGGCCTGATATTAATGACCGAAGCGACGATGACAAAACACTGGTTCTTGCGGTGCGTTTTCCGGGTTGATGATGTCTGTGCCATCCCAACGTATATTTTATGACAGCAAAGGCAGCCAGTTTATCCTCGGGAAAAAAATAGGGAGCGGCGGCGAGGGTGACGTTTTCGATATCCCGTCCTCACACCACACCCTTGTTGCAAAAATATACCATAAACCGCTTGATACAACAAAACAGGAAAAACTCCGGTTAATGGTGCAGGACTGCAACGAGGACTTAAAAACCATATCCGCATGGCCGGTAGACCTGTTGTTTATCGGGCATACAGGAACCGTGTGCGGGTTCCTCATGCAAAAAATTGCAGACTGCGAACCGATCCATAAAGTATACGGGCCTTCGCACCGCAAGCAGTCATTCCCCAACGCTGACTGGCGGTTTTTAGTGCGGACAGCAAAGAACCTCTCTGCAGTATTCAATGTCATCCACAAGTACGAGTATGTCGTCGGGGATGTCAATGAAGGAAACATTCTGGTAACCCGTAAGGCCTGTGTCCGGTTTATCGATTGCGACTCGTTCCAAGTTACAAAAAAAGATACAACCTATTATTGCGAGGTTGGCGTCGCCCAGTTCACCCCGCCGGAAATTCAGAGTTCTGATAACTTCAGGATGAAGAGGACGCAGAACCATGATAATTTCGGGCTGGCGGTCCTGATCTTTCATTTGCTTTTCATGGGCAGGCACCCATTTTCCGGCGTTTATCAGGGTCCACAGGATATGACGCTTGAAAAAGCAATTGCCCAGTACCGGTTCGCATTCGGGAAAAATGCCCATCTCAAATCGATTGTACCGCCACCCGATTCAGTGGACCTGTCCATTGTCCCGGCCGAGCTACGGGGACTTTTTGAACAGGCATTTACTGAAACCGGTTCAGAACCGGACGGCCGGCCCAGCGCAAACGACTGGTGGAATGCACTGGATTTTCTTGAAAAGCGGATACGGTGCTGTACCAACGAATCCGTGCATACCTATTACTCCGGTCTTTCATCCTGCCCGTGGTGCCGGCTTGAGGATGCATCCGGTATCCTGTTGTTCCTCAGTTCTGACACGATCTCAAAAATTGATCTGAACGCAGAGTGGAACAAGGTCATCGCGATACAACCGCCCGGACTCATTCCCGCCATCAGCCCGAAGATGTACCGGTTCCCGCCAACACCTCTTCCGGATAATCTCAGAAAAGCACTGGCATTTTCAAAGATCCGAAAAATCGCGGCAATTGCACTGGTTGTTGTGAGTCTCCTGCTGGTGCTTGATACCATCGACAGGGATTACTGGATGCTGGTGGTGGCCATCGTCCTTGCCGGTGCCCTCTTTTTCTATCCGGGAAAAGAAACTGCGGAGAGAAAACAACGAAAACTCCGGTTTGAAAATGCCCGGTATACCTGGGGATTATGGCACAAAAAATGGCAAAATGACGCCGGAGACGAAGCGTTTATCGCCCAGTTAAAGCATCTCACCACCGTAAAAAAACAATACGAGACCATTGAACGTGAGTACAAACGCGCCCTTGCAACGCTCCAGCACAGCGCACAGGAGCGCCAGCTGAAAAAATATCTGGAGCGGTGCTTTATTGACAAAGAACCGTTCACGTTTGTCACCACGCAGAAAAAAGCCGCAATGCGATCGTTTGGTATTGAAACCGCTCTTGACATTACCCGCCAGAAACTCATGGGCATTCCCGGGCTCAGTAAACCCGAAAGCGATGAACTGATCGCATGGAGGAAACGGTTGGAACAGAAATTCAAAATGGATCCTTCAAAAGAGACAGACGATTCGGATATCCAGGAACTGGTTCATACGTTTCAGCCCCGGATACGGTCGGTTGAGCGAGACTTGCAGGCAGGCAGGGAGAACCTGCACCAGATCCAGCAGACCATCATCAACAACCGTATCAGGTTCCAGCCTGCCGTGGAAAAAAGTGCAAAATCCCTGGCACAGGCACAGGTTGATATCAGGGTCTTTTCCTGGTAGGAGAAGTTGGGCCGTTCCCCGAAGGGAATTACTCCTGTTGGGGTTTCCCACTCACCATTAAGTATTTACTTTTTATCACGCTGCGGCTCACCTCATCAACAAAGCCCTGCATGAAGCCGCACAGTCATGACCCTCTCGCATATTTTATACTGTTCTCTACACTTTACCTCTTCTTACCTCGCATTCTCCGCACTCATCTTCACTTTTGCCCGGCAGCGCGGACAGGTTACGGTGATTGGCCGTCGGGATCGTTCAAGGCTGGACAACCGGATCCCCATATACGTCCATTCATGTCCGCACCGGTGGCAAACCACGCGGCAGCTGGTGTACTGGCATTCCATAGTTTATGTTAAAGGAAAAACACGGGCATTAAGTGCAGGCAGGTGGGGGGTGAAAGTGAGAATATATTTTTTAGTCCCAAACAGGAACTCGGCATCTCGTGAAAAATGATGTGCAGGAGACCCCGGCGTTTGATGAGATAATGAAAAATGGGCACTGGAGAAAACCTCAAATTAAATTACCATAACGCTCCAGGGGGCTTCGGCAATCCTTGCCTTCGCCCCCGCCGCTGTGGCACCACCGGTTGCGATAGTCAGATATTCCCCATTCCAGCATCATCGCCCTTGAGCCCCGTCTCCCTTGGGGGACTGGTGGCGCAAGAGGGGGGCTGCATGTTATAAAAGAGGAGTTTTACAGTGCTGAAAAATAATAAGGGTGTAAAAGAGCCGGCACACGCATTCCATTGAATAAGTAAAAAAAAGAAAACCGGGAAAAAATACCTGCACAAATGCAAAAACCCAAATTGTTCAAAACGTATCATCATGATGAGAGGATATGAAAACCCACTGCATAGCCAGGTTCGCGGGAATACTATTGATCGGGTTCATACTGATGGCCACAGGTGCCACTGCAACATCTGGAATTCAAGCATATATGGGGGATACCATCCCCCTTACAGGATATTCTTACAGCAGCCAGTCAGTCTACCTGTTCCTGACGGGGCCCAATCTTCCGGTAAACGGCGTAGCGCTCGACAATATCTATGCCCAGGCAGATGAAGGGCATTTTACCCGGGTCGACGTGGACAGCGATGGCCATTGGCAATACAAATGGGGAACAAATGCGTTGGCCGGCGGGCTTGACGCAGGCACCTACACCATCTGGGTGGTGGATACCCCCAATGACCGGTCACACTTGGCCGAGGCGGATTACAGTACAATCTCGGTAAGTTTGGGCAATCCCGGGATTAGCATCGATACCACTAACACACCCGCAATGCCGGGAACCATGGTTCTTTCTTCATCCCCCAACCAAAGCTCCGTCGTGGTCAACAACGCCTACCAAGGATCAACACCGCTGACACTCAACGGACTTTCCCCCGGCATGTATACAGTAACATTTTCGCGGTTTGGGTACTATCCATTTTCAACACCGGTGCTTGTCGAATCAGGATCCGTGTCGGAAGTCACTGCAAGTCTTGTCCATAAAACCGGCGGGCTAACGATCAATACGAGTCCTGTGGGTGCCCAGGTGATGATTGATGGGGCAAACGTTGGTATATCACCGTTTACCATCACGAATCTCCCCTCAGACCGTCATAGTGTGAACGTGTCATATCCGGGATATATCTCACAGGAGCAATCGATAACCGTGATCGAAAACCAAACCAAGGAGATCACCATCGTGCTTATCCCGGCGTCACCGATCCCGGGGATACGGGCCGCAGGGCTTGTGCCGGCAACTCTGCTTGCCGGTGTCATTGCGATGCTTTTGGTGATCGTCCGAAGGTCACGCCGACCATGATTGCAGGGGCCACATAATCCTGAAAACAGGCAAAAATGCCTTTTGCCGATTGATTGGTGCCATGAGAGAGAGGTCCAGGTCCAAACCACCCCCTCTAAGCAACCCCACGGAATTGTGTCAATTCAAATAAACCACGGGATACCGTGATCACTCATCCCGCACTCAATCCCAAAAACCTTCACAAAGAGCGCAGCGTAACCATGTACCGTTGCTTTGATAATCCTGATAAGATCATGCGCCAAATACAGTACCAGATATGAAATATACCACACGACATATCAAAAAATTCATCGAGCAGGGAAAGATCGATCCCCAGCTCTGGAAGGCTCACTTCCCCCATATACTGGAATCACAGGTACCTGCCTGTGAGGATTGCGAAGATCTGAAAACCAATCTCTGTGGGGGGGGTAAACACCCGGTCGACTGTTTCCTTGGAGTGCAGGCAGATGTAAACGCACATGAGGGGAGCGATGCAAAAGATAAATCCAAAAAAGAGAAGTCCCGTAAATTCTATGCTGATGGCAGGGGCAGGAAGGATGTAATCCCCTCCGGCGCAAACAAAACATTCGACCAGTCGAAGATGTAATTTTGTAAAAATCCAAAAAACTCTTTACTCACCTTTATTTCTTTTTATTCCAATGTGATTGCTTCATAATGCGTGTCACATGTGTATCAACATTCATGTAGAGGGCGAACCAACAGATTTTCACTATGAAAAAATTACTTTCCGCCAGTCTGGTGTGCATAAGTATCATCTTGTGTATCGTCGTAAGCGGATGTACATCAGCAGTTTCCTCATTTACCGCACCCAACCCGAATTTAAAACTCAATCAACCAGCGGTTTTTGAAAAAGAGGGATATGCATTTGCCGTAGGAATAGATCATATCGACATTCAGAAACAAAATTCAGGTGTCCGTTATGTCACGATTACGTTGCGGGTAACGAATACTGGATCTACCGGCACCACGCTCACGCTCTCACCCGAGATCATTGATTCTTCCGGCAATGAGTTTGCAACAGGTAGTGTCTTTTTCAGCCAGATTGCCCCGGGATATTCCGTCACCAAGACGGGCACGATTACTATCCCCAACAATGATGCATATGCTGCACTGAACAAAAACGCCGTGATAACTGTGAGGATACAGGGAGCTTCGCCATTCCCGTATGAAGCTTCTTGGGATGCGGACAATTCAACATTTGCTTCCTGATAATTCCTCGTTTTGGAATTTTTTTTTCCTCTAAGACAACAATGCCACCCATATATTTATGTGGAAATAATGTCAAGCACCACCATAATCCGTCAGTACACAAGAGGATTCCCATGGATACCCGGACCATCGTGTTGCCCATTCTCCTGCTTGTCATCTGCAGCACTATTCTTGTCATTCCCGCTGCTGCGATTTCCCCTGCATCTGATCCGGCAGGAAATCAACCGCTGGTCAGAGGTCACCAGTTTGTGATTACGATAACCGGCATTCCCAACACCGCTTATTATGTATGGCTGACCCGCACATGGTCGCTTTCCGGAGCGCCGGGTGACCAGCCGCCAGTGATCGTTGATTACCAGGCAAACGTGCAGAAAGATCCGGACGGCGGGCCGTACACGATCGGCTCCTATGCATACAACAACGGAAACGGACGGACCATCCGCGATGATTTGGCCCCCTCAAACCCTTCGATGTCGAATACCAATTATTACGCACTTGTTACAACAGATAGTACCGGTCAGGCAGTTGTAGCATTCCAGACCTCCATCAACACGGCCCAGCAATCATTTTCCGTGCGGGTTGAAAATCCCACTTCGGTGAATAATAATTCCCTCTTTGTGCAGTATGGCTCACCAAGTGTTACCCGCGGATCGGTGTCCATTGACAGTATCACAACCAGCCCAACAACACAAACTACCCCGCCGACTCCAACTCCGGCACCAGTCATAAACCCTCCAACAGAAACTACTGTCCCAGTGGCATTATCGCCCATTCCAACAACACCAACTCCGCGCATACCGCTGGATAGTGCAGCGGTTGTATGTACAGTTGGAGCGGTTCTTTTCTCGGTGCGTAAACGGTAAAGAAACTCATTTTCCCAAACCGCCAGAACAGGGGTATGTACACTGATAGTTCCCGATAATCCCAAGAGACAGGGGATCGCAGAAAACAATCCGTTCAGGATAGTGCACCTGCCTCGCGACCATCAGGATCACTCCTCTTTTTATTCTCATACCAAAACGGTTCTTATCCTTTCGCTCCCTAACGCTAATTATAAGAAAACGCCCGGATTTTATTCTGATTGAACCGGGTTGCCGCCCAGATAAAGAATAATAACTATTATCCCACTATCATGGCACAGGAACCAGAAACAACAAATCCCTCCGGGAGCAGGCAATCATACGACCGCATCCAGTCGTTTTTCATCCGGCCGTCCTTCCTCTCCCTCACGATCGGCATCCCGTTCTGCATCTACAAGGCACTTTTCGGGCTTGCTGCCATTCGCGTAGGAACGCCATCGAATTTTCCCCTTGCCGTAGTTGGGTGGATCGTCGTCGTATGGGCGGGCATCGACCTTATTATGAACACTGAGCGGGCTGTCTTTGATATCATTCATGAACCGGACCGGCTCGAATACTGCACTCTTGCGTTGATCGGGAGAATCGTCAAAAAACCCATGCTCTTCCTAGCGATTGATACCCTGATCTCCTTTGCCCTTATCTGTTTCATGCTCTGGTCAGGTTGGATCACCCGCCTCACCGTGCCGGAATCCTGGCTCTGGTACGCGGGAACGACCTTAAACCTCATCAGCCTCTCGATTGTGTCAATCTATAACGAGTATAAAAAAATCTGATAATCAGGCATAAGCAAAAACAGGAATTACTCGGACGGAATAAAAAATTACTGGAGTATTGGGATGTTGTTCCTGATGGCGATCGCAGCCATAGTCAGTTAGAAAGTTCCATTATTGACTGGCGGGATGCGGAGCGATATACCCATTTAAGGAGGTTTGCCGGGAAAATTGAGCAGGTGATCCATCACCCGGTTCACGACTTCCGGATTCCGTGGCAGTTTGATATGGCAGTACTGGTCACCACATGAATTGAGCACTGCGGGATCGGCAGGCAGGATCTCCACCTCAGCACCGGGGATGATGGATTCCGAATGCGGCACTATACCGTCCCCCGCACAGGTCTGGCGCCAGCTGCCACTACCGTCAGATTCCCAAGTCCTACCTTCAAAGCACGGGAAAAATCCGGGCGCATCGGACAGGTTTGCGGCAAGAATCAACTGGTACCTGATATCCTTGCGCATTCCTGCTGCTGCAAGGATCCTCATTGTCGTGCTCGCCGGACGAAATTCCTGCACAATGATATCGTCAGCCGGGTTGTAGCCTTCTGGTACAAATACATTGGTGAGAAGGGCAATAATTTTTGGACCATAGACCGGGTGATTGAAGAGTTCTGCCATGGCAGACCCGTTATTGGGTGGCCCAATCGCGATAAGCTGTCTCACCTGCTCTTGTCGGGTTTTTCCATCCAGCACTTCGAGGAGGTACCGGGCAATGCCACCCCCCATCGAGTGGCAGACGATATCAATCTGGCCCATATATCCCGTTTCATTCCGCTTCATGCAGATATATTCCAGCAATGCAGCGGCGATCTCCTCGACAGATGCACCATTCAGAGACGTGTGATCAAAGTTCCCAAACGGGATCCCCTCGTGGCTAAGCCGTGGTATAAGCCGGTTCCAGATGCCAGGATGGCTTCTCCAGCCGTGAACAAGAACAACCGGGATCTTCTTGGGGATCATTATAGTAAAATTGGTGAGAACAAAGCATAGTTTTTTTGGAAATGGGATGCTGGTGCGAATTGTCCCCATCGTATTCACAAAACAGCAAAGGTTTTACCACCGGATCCACCAACGCCGGATGAGCATCCTGCCAGTTACAAACTCCACATGCGTTGAACAGGTAACAGGAATTCATCAATCCATGGTTGTTCCCTTCCATGAATGGATTGAAAGTGGAGTAAAACCGGGCAGAAACAAATAAGTCGATCAATAACCGGTGAACATAGAGAAGATCCATGAAACCTGAAGATGATCCCTGGCTGAAAAATGCCCATAAAAATGCAGAACACCTGGCAGGGGAGATCAAAAAACTGTCATCATTAACCGGTCCGATCCAGTCAAACCTCCCGATCATCACCAAATACCAGGATTTCTGGAATACGGCAAAACATGTTACCGGGTTATTCAAAGCCCTCAAGCCGCTGGCCCATGATGACCGGGACCTGCTCTGGAAGCAGTTCAATACCCTGTGCCAGGATGTAAAGGAGAAACAGAAATCGGAATACGGCATGCTGAAATCTCTATCCCTCGGTCATTTCGACGAGATTTTAAAGCAGGTGGAACTGGCACAGATCCCGGCCGATGCTCCACCCCGGGATATTTACAGGCTGGTGGAACGCGGGCAGGCACTGAAAACTGCCGGCGAACTGTTAGCGAAATACAAGCATGAGATGCTAGCAAAACACAAAAAAACCTGTTTTGATCGCATCCAGAAAGTCCGCACCAGTCACGATGCCCTGTGGGAGACACTCAACGCAGAAAAACCACACCCGAAAGCAGAAAATGTGTCCCATGTCCAGAAGAATCTTGAGCTCAACACTGAGCGGTACCGGAAAGCAGCCGTTGCCCTTGAAAATTTCCAAATTAGTGCAGCCCATATACGCAGGTTTCTTGCCACCAGCGATGACCCGGAGAAGATTGCACGGGCAACTGCCCAGTTAGCGGAAACGGAACGAAGGATAAATGATATCAAAGAAGGGATACAAAATTTCGAGAAATGGATCGAGGAAGACGAACGAACCCTGAAAGGGGAGTGAAGAATCTTATGCTATCGACCTCGTCGGTCATCATACCGTAGTTTGCCAAACGCCCTCTTCATATGATCCCGTAATTTTGTTTTTGGTGAATGTGCATCAAGTAAGACCCGGTGCATTCCCAAAACCCCGCTTCTTCAGCCGGGCCAGATATACGTAGATTGCCAGTTCACCAGCCGGTGTAAGTTGGTACAGGTTCTCCTGCCCGGTTTCCGGATCGGTTTCCTCACGGATAAGATTCCAGCCGAGGAGTGTCGATACTAAACGGGAGAAGGCTGCCGGGGAAAGCTCTGCGTTGTCGCCCCCCTCGCGTATATTGGAAGCCGGTATCTGCCAGGTTTTTGTTTCATTGAACAGGGTCTCTTTTGGTACCAGTGTTCTTGTTTTCTTCCCGTTTTCGTGTCCACGGAAGAGGATCGTGAGGATCACCAAGTAATAGGGGTTTGATGGAAGTTGCTGTAGGGGGAATGCCGGAACAGGAACCCGCCGGATTGGAGAAGCCCCGAATGCATAATAGGAATAACCGCCTATCCAGAGCGACATCGAGAACAAGCCAAGCGAGAGACGTTTTGACCCGGCGGAGATGTTAAATGAGTACTGTGCATCCGGATGGTCGCTGAATATCCCAAGCACCGGATCACGGATTGCATCAAACGTTGCCGCATCGATGCAGACTAGCGCACAGGAAATCTTACGGGAGAGGGAGATCGTGTTGACCGCATCAATAGCGTCGCGGATAGCGCGCTTCCACATTCTTTTCTTGGTATCGTCCCGGACCGAGTTGATGTAGACCTCTTTCTCGGCAAAAATGAACGTCTGTGTAACGGTCTGGAGGTCTTTTAGGACTGCAGGATATGTTTTGTCGATATTGTCACCAGCGCTGATGATGTGGATATGTTCCTGCGGATCCATGATTACCATCAGGAACCGGATTATAAAGGGTTGTCCGTGGTTAACCTTCTAAAAATACTGCTTATCAAAAAAAGGCCGAAACATGCCTTGAGCACGCGCACAACAACGATGAAGAAACGTCACTCCACCCGGTACCCCTTCTCCAGAAGGTACCTGCCGAGTCGTTCCTCGGCGTCGGTCACCGATTCAGGAATACATTTCTTGGCCTCTTCCCATACGAGCCGCAAGCCTGGATCATCTGTGTGCAATGCCAGCGTCCCGGTTACGGTTCCCAAAAATGCACCAGATGCCTTATACACTCTCATTACGACGCACCGGTAGAACTTGCATTGGGCGGGGCTGTCCAGGTGAATCGTGCACCGGATAAGATTACCATCCGGGCGGAGAAAACGGCAGGCGGATGGGTGCTGATCGGGAAACGAATAATCCGAAAAAATCGCCCGTTTGTCCTCATCAATACATGCGATAAACGGGGTATTGGTCGATACCGAGCAGCACTTAAATTCAAACGGGCCGATCTGGTGCTCGATTGCGATATAATCCCCCATATACATGCAACAGGTTCCGCACTGGCGGCAGATAAAGGTCATATGCATCAAACAAGGGAGAGTTTCTTGCACTATTTTGTCGGTAAAGGAACACAGAAGAAGGTAACGCACATCAGTGCATATCTTCCCCAAGCGATTCCCGGCTCCGCATCTGGTAGAGCACCATCGGGTCCATCTCGCGGTACTCGCTTGGTGCCGTTCTCATGATGACATTCGTGATCCCGCTGTTCACGATCATTTTCGAGCACAAAAAGCACGGCCAGATCTGGGTCAGCCCTTCAGTCTCGACATCAAACCCCGCAAGGTAGAGGGTGCATCCCCGTGCCTGCTTACCTGCCTGGAGCAGTGCGTTCATTTCCGCATGGACGCTCCGGCACCGCTCATAGTTAGAGCCCGACGGGATATTGTGCTCTTTTCTCCAGCACCGGTTCAGTTCCGTGCAGTCCATCTGTTTACGGGGAGCTCCGGTATAGCCGGTAGAGACGATCGTATTGTATTCATCGACGATAATAGCGCCGAAATTGCGCCGGAGGCAGGTACCTTGGTGGGCACACCGCAGCGCAAGGTCAAGGAAGTAATGGTGCCTGTTCGTTCGCATCTTAAGGAAAATATTGCAGACGCCGCTATTAAAGAAGTGTGGTTTAATCTAACAGCCCTAGTAGGGAAACTGCAGTACTTAACAACAAAAAACCAGAGTTCTCATCCTAAACCCAGCTTATGGGGTTCATATCCCGGACAGAATCAATGAACCTGAATTAATTAGATCTCCAGAGACGTCTGCTTTATATTAGGTTCAATTCCATCGCAGCGAGATAGATCATCCCCGAAATATGCAGGACAAGAAAAAGGGGCACAAGGTAAAACTTGATCTTCTGGGTTTTATGCCGGAACATCCGCATCGCCCCGTACGCACCAAAAGGCCCGAGAAATGCCAGAACAAGCAAGGTACCTTCTGAAATCCGCCACCCGTTATTCCGCGCCTTATGTTTGTCATATGCGAACGCAAGGAATGCACTACTGTTGACAACGATATAGAATGCGAGGAGCACAACAAACAATGATGAATCCATGATACGTGTGAATTGGTGGATGTTACATAATCACCTTATTTTTTTATGGCGCTAGGAAAAACCGCCACTGGCAGAACATATAATCCGGGTGGGGATCCGGCGGAGCAAACCGGCACTCGACTCGTATCCGGGGATCGATTGCCTGTGAAAACCCCGTGAATTCCGCACGGTGCATTTCGCGGCAGACATATTCTCCCTGCCCCCGCCGGATCCGTGCTTCCTGCGTCGGGCAGGAGGGTACTGAGATTATCACTTCATCTTCCCGTTCATCGATAACATACCCGACGATCATTGCCCACGGAAAATGGCGGAGCGCTTTGATAAAGCCGGACAATCCTTTTTCCGTGATGGAAAACCGGGATACGATATCTTTTGCCGCCATGCAGGCAACACGCCCCCATACCTGTTCATTGATCTTTTCTGCAACTGGCTGACCGTACTGGTCTGCAATATTGATAAACCAGAATGCATCAACGACCCGGTAATGCCAGAGCAGGAATTCAAGATACTGGCGCTTATGGGCGTCATTCATTGCGTCAAAAATTTTAAGATTCATGCCACTCATGCCGGTTCACCGTGTATATGCAGATGATACTCCTGTTGTCGTGATATTCTCATGAAGATTGTGTTAATTTATCCGACATAAATGGATAAGCCGGTCTTTCATACTGTTTTTTTGCCAGAACCAGCACCATAGTACCTCATGACAGATCCGGTTTCATCAGTATCAACACCCCTTGATCTCCCTCTCAGAATCATCGAAGGTATTTTCGGGGCGCTCCTAGGCGTGTCCACGGCACTTGCCCT
>Ga0364881_10414_pt1 | contig 24199 bp, 22 predicted proteins | sample ExccelJu500001D4_5_FD_206923 | JGI IMG/M metagenome (GOLD analysis project Ga0364881, IMG submission 206923) | Enriched cells from Trout Bog Lake Hypolimnion, Wisconsin, USA - BchlTB.July30.5000.01.D4 | ecosystem: Environmental > Aquatic > Freshwater > Lake > Hypolimnion/Profundal zone | place...
ACCACGATCTGGGACGAACTCGGACGCGCGTTGCAGATTGAACTCGCGGCGGCCAAATCGTCGTTGCAAGATTTTCTGAAATCAAAGCATCCGGCCTGGAACCTGGTCGGGCGAGTGCATTTCAACCTTGCAGAGAATCGCAAAGACTTGGATGCACCGTTTGCGTTTCTGGCTACCTACACCTCGCGCTTGTCATCTAGCGGCAAGGCGCAACACCTGCCACTCTCAAAAGCCTTGAGCGAGTTCTCCGATGGCAAGAGCCGATCGCAGCTCCTGTCTTTGCTCAAGCCAGTACAAAGTGCAGCAACCCTTTGCCCGTGGTTGCACGACATGGTGCAAGCTGGTGACATCTACCATCCGATGCGTTGGTCACCGGCTCAGGCTTATCAGTTCCTTACGGATGTCCCCAAACTGGAGTCGGCCGGTGTCGTGGTGCGTGTGCCGCTGTTTTGGGGGGCAGCACGCCCGGCCAGACCTCAGGTCAAGGCCCAAGTGGGTGGCAGGCAGCCATCGCTTTTGGGCCAGGATGCGTTGCTTGATTTCAGCATGGAAGTGACGCTCGATGGGGAACAACTGAGCAAGGCCGAGGTCCAAGCCCTGCTCAACGGAGGTGATGGCTTGCAGCTCATGCGGGGACGTTGGGTGGAGGTTGATCGCAAGAGGCTATCTCGAATGCTGGATCGCTTTCGCAGCATTGAGCAATCGGCCGAACAGGCAGGTTTGTCGTTTTCGCAAGCCCTACGGTTGGTTTCAGGTGCGGCGCTGGAGGAAGACATTGACCCGGCGGATCAACAGTGGTCACAAATGGTGGCAGGACCGTGGCTTGAGCAGACTTTGCAAGGACTGCGCAAACCTGAAGGGCTGGGCAAGGTGCGTGTTGGACGGGAGCTGAAAGCCAATCTGCGGCCCTACCAGGAGGTGGGTGTGCAGTGGCTCTATCTGCTCAATCGCCTGGGCTTGGGTGCCTGCCTGGCCGATGACATGGGACTGGGCAAAACGATTCAAGTGCTGGCCCTGTTGTTGGTACTCAAGCGCGAACAGGCGGACGCGCGCCCCAGTGTGCTGGTGGCACCTGCGTCGCTGTTGTCCAATTGGGAAGCAGAGGCCAAGCGCTTTGCTCCGGGGTTGCGCCTACTAATCGTGCACCCCAGTGCGATGTCGGGCGCTGACCTACGGGCACTGGATGGGCAAAAACTGCATGACATTGATCTTGTCATCACCAGTTACGGCTCGCTTTTGCGCCTGCCTCAACTCGAAGATGTTCAATGGCGTGTGGCTGTGATTGATGAAGCGCAGGCCATTAAGAACCCTTCTGCTAAACAGACGCGTCAGGTCAAAAAGCTCAAGTCTCAAACGCGCATTGCCCTGACTGGCACACCCGTGGAGAACCGGCTGTCTGACCTTTGGTCCATTTTTGACTTCACGCATCCAGGGCTACTGGGCTCAGCAGCGGTGTTTTCTGACTTTGCAAAGCGCCTGACCAAGGCTCAGCACTTCGGACCCTTAAGAACACTAGTGCAACCCTACATCCTGCGCCGCCTCAAGACCGACAAACGAGTCATCGACGATTTGCCGGACAAGACCGAACTCAAGGCCTGGTGCCATTTGAGTCCGGCCCAGGCTGCGCTGTACCAGGAATCGGTACACGAACTAGCCCAGGCACTGGAAGCTGCTGAAGGCGTGAAGCGTAAGGGCGTCGTTCTTGCGTTTCTGATGCGGTTCAAACAGATCTGCAACCATCCCTCGCAATGGACAGGGGATGGTGCATGGTCATCACCGGACAGTGGAAAATTTGCCCGCCTGCGCGAACTTGTGGAAGTCATTGCAGCACGCCAAGAAAAGGTGCTGGTGTTTACGCAGTTTCGCGAAACCACGCAACCATTGGCGGCGTTCCTAGGGTCGATATTTGGCCGCGAGGGATTGGTACTGCACGGTGGAACCCCTGTGGCCAAACGGCGCGAATTGGTGCGGCAGTTTCAGGAAGATGAACTCATACCTTTCTTTGTGCTCTCTTTGAAGGCCGGTGGTGCTGGACTGAATCTCACCGCTGCATCCCATGTGATTCATTTTGATCGTTGGTGGAACCCGGCAGTGGAAAACCAGGCCACGGACCGCGCGTTTCGCATTGGCCAGAAGAAGAATGTGCTGGTGCACAAGTTTGTCTGTCGTGGAACGGTGGAGGATCGCATAGATCAACTGATCGAATCCAAGCAGCAATTGGTCACGGACGTGCTCGAAGGTGGGGCAGAATTACAACTTACGCAGATGAGCGATTCCGAGCTGCTGGATTTGGTCAAGCTCGATATCCATGCCGCACAGGTAGTCTGATTGGCACGCAAACTCAAAGGATACCCATGGGCTATTTCGCTTGGAAACCCTATGTCTCAGTGGCACAACGGCGCAAGAATGCAGAAAAGGCAGCCGCCAAAATTCTGAAATCAGGTGGAAAGTTGTCACCCATCGCGGCCTACCGCGGTGCACTTGCCAAGACGTTCTGGGGCAAAGCCTGGTGCGACAACCTGGAAGCCTATAGCGACTATGCCAATCGGTTGCCGCGTGGTCGTACCTATGTAAGAAATGGCTCCGTCATTGATCTTCAAATTGCTGAGGGTCAGGTGCATGCAAAAGTGATGGGCTCATGCCTATACGAGGTCACCGTGAAAATCACACCAGTGCCCGATAAACATTGGCGGGCCATTGGCAAAGATTGTTCGGGCTCCATTGATTCCCTGGTGGAGTTGTTGCAAGGCAAACTTTCGACCGCAGTCATGCAGCGAATCTGCCAGCCTCGCACTGGCCTGTTTCCAGCGCCAAAAGAAATCACGTTGGATTGCAGCTGTCCGGACTGGGCTGGCATGTGCAAGCATGTGGCAGCGGTTTTGTACGGTGTGGGCGCGCGGTTGGATCAAAGTCCGGAATTGCTTTTTACCCTGAGGAAAGTTGATGCCAAGGACCTGGTTGGCCAAGCCGGAGTTGACTTGCCTAAGCAGAAGAGAAAATCGCGCAACGCCATGGTATTGGATGAGTCCATGCTGGGCGATGTTTTTGGTCTTGAGATGGATGAAGTGCAGGACGAGGTCACCCGGAAGAAGACCCCACGTAAAGCGGTACCACCGGCAAAGCCGATTGCAAAGCAGCCACCTCGCAAACCTTCTGTGACTGCGCAAAAGGGGAGGGAGGTGCCACTCAAAAATGCAGCGTCAGCCAAGAAGCCAGCAGCCAAGACGAAGACGACAATTGCAGCAACAGCAAAGAAGTCCGTAGAAAAGAAGGCCTCCGTCCAAGCTAAAATACCGGCGGCCAAAAAGGTTGTCATCAAACCTGCCAAGGCTGGCAAGTCGTCATGAGACCTATTCGGGTGAACCATGCATTGCTTCTGTCAACAGTTTGACCGCTGCCGAAATCCTGAATACCTCGTATTTTTGGCGAGCTACCTGCAGGTCGTTCGCGTGAACGTCAGTTGAACGCCCTTCAATTCGCTTGATCATTTGTCGCAGTTCAGCTTCGTCCAGAAGGAGGTTTGCCCTGCGCATGAGATTGTCACGTGCCCCATATTCATCGGAAAAATACAAGCCCTCCAAGCGGGTAGCCCATACCTCGACTGGGCCTTCGCAACGTCGTGCAGTTCGCAACCATTGTTCACATGCGGCGCCTACAACGTCGCCGACACTGCCGCCGGAGTCATCGCACATTTCGAACCACTTGGCGTCGGACTCAATGAACGATTCAAAAAGCACTGCTGCTGCACTGGGGTCTATGCTGAGCACTTCACGGTCAACTTGGTCAATCCAAATTTGCAATTCCTGCGCAAAATCATTGACCTCACGCCAAGAGTAGTACTCCGTCGAGCGGTTCCATGCTTCCAGCCTATGCCCAAATTCCTTCGCCAATAAATCAGAGTGCGCTGCCATTTGGAGGCGCTGAAGCCGCTCATTGACATCCGGGTAATCGGTGGCCAGCTCCAGCAAAACTCGCACAAGTGTTGGGCCGTCCTGCTGGAACAAAAAGGATTGCAGATTTTCTGTGTTCATCTCAAGGCCCAACGCAAGATGACTGATTCTGCCACTCCACAAACTCCAGCAGTATCTGTTAGCGCCACGTGCACGTGATGATTTCTGCCACTCTATCGAATCCCTCTGTTGGCGGCGGAGTGAAAGCTCGTAAAAATAGGTGCCCTCAAAAGCCTGTCGTAGCACGACTTATGTGACTGTCAACGAAAAAGCCCCTCGTAAGAGGGGCCTGACTCGATGCTATGGCAAAACCGCCGGACCGATTACTTCTTTGCTGCTGCTTTAACTTTTTTGGCAACGGGTGCTGCAGGCGCAGGGGCGGCCACCGCAGCCACAAAAGCAGGAGCCTTCAGGGCTGCGCGTTGCTCCTTCAGTGCTGTAATTTCAGCCGAGACCTTGTTCTTTCGCTCAGTGAGTTGGCCAATCTTCGCAGTCAGCTTGGCAATAGCCGTGGCTGTCTTTGATACTGCTGGTTTCTTGGCTGGTGCCTTAGCAGCGGCTTTCACCGCCACTTTTACTGCGGTTTTTGGGGCAGTCTTTGGAGCATCTGCCTTGGTTGCCTTGGAGGAAGATGCCGCAGCCTTTGGAGCCGCCTTTTTCGCAATTGCCATTTTCAGAATCTTTCATTATTGTGAGATGACCAAATCATTTTGGTCGCGGCGATGTTCTCATGAAGTCAAGGCTCTGGCAAATCTTTTGCGTCATTGGCATTTTGGTGAACACACGGCCTGAGATTTTCTGAAAAGTTTGCGGGTGGTCAACTCGGTGTGAATGGCTATCAGGACGCGCGGTTTTCTGGCTTTTGAATAGGATGGGGAAGCAAATGGAGATCCTCCAACTTTTGCTTTGTAACGAAGGCCGTCGTCTTGAACCGTAGTCTTGGTGGGTTTGCTGCTCATGGCATTGATTTTACCGATCGTGCTGCCGAAGGCGCTTTGAAAGTCACATGATCGGCGTGATCACCAACATGCATGACGGCAATCTGACCGTCACTCATTGATTGACCAGGGCGTCAATTCAAACTGGACGCATTGCCCGCTCACCGTCGCGTAGCTCTGCAGTGTCGGCGACTCGAACCAGCACCCAGCACAACAGGGGCAACTGTCTGACAGGAACATCAACAGCTTGAGTTCGGCTTGCTGCCCCCAAAGCCTACCTGTACAACATCACAAATGCTGGGTAGGCACCTGGTGGCGCAGCTCATTCTGTTGATTTTTGTCGTCCACAAACACCAACTGCGGCACATGGTCGACCACCTTGTCGTCATGCACCTGGGCGAAGGACGCAATGATGATCAGATCGCCCACGGCTGCGCGACGTGCTGCGGAACCGTTCACGGAAATCATGCCGGAACCACGCTCGCCTTTGATGGCGTAGGTGATGAATCGCTCGCCATTGTTGATGTTCCAGATGTGGATCTGTTCATTCTCACAAATGTTGGCTGCATCCAGCAGGTTCTCATCGATGGCGCATGAGCCCTCGTAGTGCAGCTCACAGTGGGTGACGGCGACACGGTGAATTTTGGATTTCAAAAGAGTTCGGAACATAGTCTCTCCAATTTGTTTGATCAAACAGGCGGCAAGCCTTCCAACGAAGGGCGTAGTTTAGTGCACGCCAATCTTACGGAAATGGCTCCATATGGCCGCTGAGTAATCGGGTGGCGTCTACCAGACCCATGCTGAAACATCACAATGTCGCAATGGATCAAACCACCGTAAAACGCTATCGTGCTCCTGCTGAAGGTGAGCGTGACCAGACTATGCAAACGAAATTCGATATGGCCGACATCGCATTCGACGTTCCGATGGAAACCAGCGTCTACATTTCGCCGCTGCCGATTTGGTGCGATCAGCGGGAACACCCTGAGGACTGTTCGAATCCGGCATTGCTCAGGAACATGGCCAGGGACGGGATTGAAGTGTGAGCTTTTCTATTGACACGGCTTCGATCTACTCAACGCAAGAGCTTGTCAGGAAGATCAAGGCGTTACAGGGGATACGAAGAAGGGTGGTGGCGTAGGCAAATGGTCATTGTGAAGAAACGATGTTTGGTGTATAAACACCGATAATGCAACAAGGAAGGACTTATGAAAACAGTACGCTGGAACATCGCGGTATCAAAAGACACGGATCAGTCCGTTCGTATGTTGATGGCCACACAAGGGGGTGGCCGCAAAGGTGACCTGTCACGCTTCATCGAAGAGGCCGTGCGGAGCTATCTTCTGAAGTCGCTCAAAGCCATTCCGGCGTTCGCAAATTCCACAGACGCTGAGCTGGTCGTTGCGCGCGATTGTCTCGCACTGGCCCAACCAGGCGTGGCGCCGGATCAGGTTCCAAGTTCGCTTTTAGAAATGATTCAAAGACACGCAACAGATGCGGTATCTGGTCGAAACGATATTGATGTCGATGGCACGTTCGCACGGTCTGAGATGTATTTTTTACACTGGAACAGACGCACCAACGAATGGTCCGAAGGTATTGCAGAGCCGGACAAAGCATCTGATGGCAAGCGCGGTGGATGGATCTTCTTCGAAGTCTCCGCGCCAACCATGGCCACTGCCAAGGAAATGTGCGAGAAGTACATTACGAGCAAAAAGGCTTCATTTAAAGGCGGAATAGTTACCCTTTTGGATGCGTCTACTGCCGTGGTTGGCGAATCCAAAATTGCGTATTGAGTGCATCCGATCATGCACAAACCCCCAAACTGACGCCTTCGTGCAACGTAGCGCAGAGGCCCAAGCCAAAGCGGCTCAAGCCTTCGCGCAACTGCTTAACATCGCAGAAACGCGGGACGCGGGCCAAGTCCGCACGATCGCACGGTTCCTTGCGGCGACATACAACGGCACAGAATTCTCATTCGATCTGTTTGATTTGAGGACGCTGGACATCGCCATCAGCGACGACATAACCTCGATCTACTTAACTCAGGAGCTGTACAGGAAGATCAAGGCGGTGGCGGGGATGCGCAGACGATTTGCATATGTGGACTAACCTACTTGCTAAGACCTACCAAGTAGGTTAGAGTAATCGCATGTAGAAACGAACCCACCATTGCAGGCTGATTGTGGTGAAAACCTTGGTGCAGGTCGGCAAAGTACGCGCGACAAATTCGGCTCGACTTGGAGCTTCCGCGCTGGGAATGGAACTAGCAGAAATGCTGGCGGTGCTGATGGCACTGACACCGAGCGATTTCTACAAGAGCATGACTACACATGCACAAGGTCTGGCAAGACGTGTACCGTCCGTCCACGGACGCAGGCGACGTGTATCTGAAGTTGACGGTCATTGATGACGTGCTAATTCTGTCTTTCAAGGAGCTATGAATATGAAATGCCCTGTTTGTGGCGCGGCGGAACTCATCCACGACACCCGCGATTTGCCCTACACCTACAAAGGTGAAACCACGACTATTCCCGCAGTGACCGCGGATTTTTGCCCTGCTTGCGATGAGTCCATCACGGATATGGCCGAAACAGAACGCGTGATGCGCGAAATGAATGCGTTCAATAAGCAGGTCAATGCCGCCATCGTTGACCCCGGATTCATCGTTGCAGTTCGCAAGAAGCTTGAGCTTGGACAGCGTGAAGCCGGCGAAATTTTCGGCGGCGGTATCAACGCCTTCTCCCGATATGAGAACGGCAAGACTAAACCACCTCTGGCCTTGGTCAAGCTGCTCAAGGTGCTGGACCATCACCCTGACTTGCTCAACGAGGTTCGAGCGGCCTGAACAGTTATTCGAATTTTTCGATCAACTGCCGAAAATCATCAAATGCCATGCAACCGGTAGCCGAAAGCCCGAAAGGCTTCGCCATCCTGGACAAGGACACGCTGTAAGCCATTGCTTTCCCATAGGCCGCCTCAAAGTATCACGAATTCCATACGAAAGAAAACTATGAAAACACTTCTTACATTTGCCGTCTTGGCGTTCGCTTTGTTCAGTGGTCCCGTAAACGCGGCCGGTTGCCTCAAAGGTGCGGCCGTTGGTGCTGTGGCCGGTCATGTGGCTGGCCACCATACCGTGCTTGGCGCAATCGGTGGCTGCGTCGTAGGGCGTCACCTTGCTAAGGAAAAGGCCGCTCAGAAAAAGGCGGATGCACAGAATCATCCTGCTCCGGCGCAGTGAGGGAGTCATGGACGGAATTGCACTTTGCGCGAAACAGATGATTGACAACTGTTGTCTTTCTTGCCACTATTCCCGGAACAGCTGAAATTCTAGACCATGGCCAACACAATCTCCTTTGCAATTCCTGAGCCCATCGTCGAGTACATCGACAACCGGGTGGCCACCGGTGGTTACGGCAATCGTTCGGAATACATCCGGGACTTGATACGCATTGATCAGCATGAACAGGCCAAGCGCCGCCTGCGGGAACTTGTGACCGAAGGACTTGCATCAGGCTCTGCAACACCCATGAGCGCCTCGGACTGGGCTGATATGGAATCAGTCGCCCGTGGTGAGGTCCAAGCTTGAAGGCGGCACTGCTTCGCGAGAAGGCAAGACACGATTTGCGGCACCAACTGGCTTATTACCGCCGGGAAGCCACGCAAAAGGTCGCCCTGCAACTTCGTACTGTTGCGCAAAGCTCATTGCAGCTTCTCGAACAAAATCCGGGCCTTGGTTCGCCAACACTCGGCAAGGAACTGGAGATCGAAAATCTCCGCACTTGGAGACTTACCGGCTTTCCTTTGCTGTGGCTGTACATCGAGCACCCATTCCATCTTGATTTCGTGAGGCTGCTCGGGCAGCAGCAGGATGTGGCCGTGATCTTGGACATCGAGTTTTAAGTTCAGCGTCTTTGTGCACCGTCCCAGACGCGGCTTGGGCAAAGTCACTGTATGCACGAATCTGTTGATCCGCAATGCATGGTGGGCTAACATAACGTTACGTCACTTTTAATGTGATCTTCAAAGGAGGCCTCATGGTGTATCCGAAACGAGCAGAGCAAGTCGTGGATGTCTCCCGAGGCCGCCCAAAGAAGGTCGATGCGATGACGGGTGCAGAACGTGCCCGTCGCTACCGGGCAAAACAGAAGGCGGTGGCACTGATTAAAAGTGACGTAACAGAAAATGTTGATCCAATCCGGATTGATGAGCTTTCAGAATTATTGCGAAAAGCAGTTGGAGAGCGGGATTACTTCAAGGCCGAGGTGCGAAGGCTGGAGCGGGCAAATGATGAGCTTTTGGCCCGCACGATCGAGTCTGAACGCTTCCACACGATTACGCAAAAAGACCTTATCGTTGTGCGTCAACAATTGGCGGAACTGCAGAGGCAAAAAGTTACAGTGACAAAGGTCAAGTGAGTCCTTGGTGTTCCTGGCGCTGCAGAGGGCTTAACAAAGTGACCTGGATGGTCTCGTGCGACTTGCCGTTCTAACCGTGAGCGCCGGCTTGGCCGTGGTGGCAAAGCAAAATGAGGACGGGCAAGAACGGCCTGAGCTGCGGTGGCAAGTTTGGCCAGAGGATTTGGAATAAGTTTCTTGAGCTTCACAGGCGCTCATTGCAGTAGATAGCCAAATCTGAATGCCGTTCACCGGCGAAATTTTATTGATCTAAATGTCCATCAGAATGCCAACTACAGCGGATACATGCAGGGGAAAGATTTCCCTGAAGCACGTAGGCCTCGCCGTTGTGAAACTGGAAAAAATGAGCTTCGCTCAAAAAGAGCAGCTTGCCGATGAAATCGTGCGAGACCAGCAGGCACTTTTCGCATCATTCCTTGTTCAAAAGCAGTTCGGCGTCTCATACGAAAAGATGGAGTTCTCGCTCAACATATTGTTCGTCTGCTATCTGGCCATGAAGGAATCGGGTCTGAAATGGCCCAAGATCACGGATGATGATGTCGAGTCGTGCATGGACCGCTATGTTGAAAGTGTCAAATTCGGCATGGACCTGAATCCAGAGCAAAACGATGAGCTCATCATTCAATTTATCGCTGCGCATCCTGAGCAGGCCTTGCTTGCCTACGTTCAGGTGAAAACCGCGAATTGGTTGAAGCGTGTCACGCCTGAAGACTCTGACAGGCATGTCATGCTGTCCGCCATAAACATGGTGAACTGCATTGGCTACGCCCAAAGCGCTGGAACCAAGACACGGCACAAGTCAGAAAAGACTGGCAAATGAATTCAAGTCCATGCGATCGCTGCGGCAAATTGACACCGCAATCGGGGTCATAGGGTGCATTGTGGGGCAGGGGCGCCCATAAAAAAGGGCCCTGTAAAGAGGCCCTTCTTTTCTTGAGCGGCAGAACCGCACAGCAATTACTGTGCTGCTTTGGCAGTTGCCTTTTTGGAAGGGGTACGCTTGGCTTTGGGCGTAGCAGCAGGAGCCGCCGGAGCGACAACTGGAGTGGCTGCTTTCTTGGCAGGCACGCGTTTGGCCTTGGGTGCGGCGGCAACCGTGGCTGCCAATGGAGCAGCGGGCGCCTTCAAAGCTGCGCGCTGCGCTTTCAGTGCCTTGATGTCATCAGAGATTTTATCCTTGCGACCAGTCAAGGTTGCGATCTTGGCAGCCAATGTGGCGATGGCCTTTGTGACCTTGGACAAAACACCCTTTTTTGCGGTAGGCTTGATGGACTTTGTAGCCGGTGCTTTTGCTGCTGGCTTTGCAGCGTTTGCAGGGGCCGCAATTGACTTGGTGGATTTTGCAGCCTTGGGAGCCACCTTCTTTGCAGTTGCCATTATTTAGATTTCCTTGGGTGTTACTAACTGGCCAAACAGTTTCGACCAGTACTGCATTGTCTTGAAAATCAGCGAGACTGCATAGTGCAATCCTCGAGATTGCGATAAATACATGAGTCGGGCAAGCTCGTACTTTTGGACTTGCGAAACTGTGTACCTGATTGCGCCGGCGCACTTGATGTATTTTGGTCCCAGACCGACTGCATCGGATAGGGCAATTAAGAATACGGATCGTCCCCATCTCGAAGCCAGCTCCTGCAGAGAAAGCATGGATTGGTTCGTATTGATGACGACTATTGGTAACGGCGACTGGTCCATGGTTTGCATTGTTGTCTTCATCACCAATGGAGATGCGTGGAATTGGCGGTGTTGCCTGTGCTGTTCTAAGAGTCTGGGCGGCAGAAACTAGGGTTGTCACTAGCAACGGCAATTGATGTGGCGCGTTAATTAAGGATGAGCACCAGCTACGTTCCTTACCAGCCCGATCAACAGTACCTTCTGCCCTGCTCCTTGCAGGAATGGCTGCCACTGGGGCACCTAGCCTACTTCATCAGCGACACCGTGGACAACCTGGACCTGAGCGCCTTTCATGCACGGTACGGCGCGGGTGGTTCACGTAACCAGCCGTTTCACCCAGCGATGATGGTCAAGGTCTTGGTCTATGCGTATGCCACAGGGGTCTTTAGCTCCCGCAAGATTGCCAAGAAGTTGCACGAAGACGTGGCGTTCCGGGTGCTGGGCGCGGACAACTTTCCGGCGCACCGTACGATCCGGGACTTCCGGGCGTTGCACCTCACCGAGTTCACCGAGCTGTTTGTCCAGGTCGTGCGCTTGGCGCGCGAGATGGGCCTGGTCAAGCTGGGCACCATTGCAGTGGACGGCACCAAGATCAAAGCCAACGCCAGCCGCCACAAGGCCATGAGCTATGGGCGTATGCAAACCGCAGAAGCCGAGCTCAAAGCACAAATTACCGAGTTGGTGAAGAAGGCGGCCAGCACCGACGAAGCTGAGAAGAATGAACCCGACTTGGACATCCCTGCCGAAATCGAGCGCCGGCAAGCGCGCCTGGCGGCGATCGTTGCGGCAAAGGCTCGGTTGGAAGAGCGTCAACGCCAAAGCGACGCACAGCGTGGGCGCACACCAGATGACGAACGCCGCCCCAAGGACAAAGACGGCAAACCCAAAGGTGGCAAGCCCTATCAGCGCGACTTCGGCATTCCTGCGCCCAAGGCGCAAGACAGTTTTACCGACCCAGACGCACGCATCATGAAGCGTGCCGGTGGCGGGTTTGACTACAGCTACAACGCGCAGACCGCAGTGGACGAGACGGCACACATCATCGTTGCCGCCGAAGTCGTCAACACCAGTTCGGACGTACAACAACTACCCATGGTGCTCAAGGCCGTCAAAGAGCACACGGGTTCACCTGCAGCACAGGTGCTGGCCGATGCAGGCTACCGCAGTGAAGCGGTGATGGCCGAATTGGCCGTGTCCCAGCCCGAAACCGAACTGGTAATTGCCTTGGGCCGCGAGGGCAAAGTACTGGCCAAGCCCAGGGATGCACAGCGCTACCCACACACGGTGGCGATGGCCGCCAAGTTCGAAACAGAGCAGGGAAAGACTGACTACCGAAAACGCAAGTGGATCGCTGAACCACCCAACGGCTGGATCAAAAATGTTCTGGGATTCCGACAGTTCAGCATGCGAGGGCTACAGAAGGCGCAAGCCGAGTTCAAACTCGTCTGCATGGCGCTCAATCTGCGCAGAATGGGAGCCATGCAGACAAGTTGAGGTCCAGAAAGCAAGCAGAACACAGATCTGCCGCGCTGAGCCGGGTAAAGCGCTCATCGCGCCACCACCGACGCAGGCCTTGACAGACGAGTTCACCACAGCACAGATGAATTTGGGACGCTAATCGTCACGGCAGCGCTTGCTGGAAAACTTCTGCCGCCCAGACTCCTAGCCTGGCAGTTGGCAATGTGAGAGACTGTATCGCACGGCGAATTCGCCGCCCCCGAAACATTGCCATATACACCCACGATGAACGACTGGAAATTTCTGCAAATGATCAAGGCCAGCGGTTGGCCCTTGGAGCCTATGCTTCTCGCCAGCGGGGCTAATTTCAACGCACGGTTGGATGGCGGTTTGGTGCCGCTACACTGGGCATGCGCACATGGTAAGGCCGGTTTGGTCAAGCATCTGATCCTGAACGAGGCGAATGTTGAAGACGCCGACGACGAGGGCCAAACGCCGCTAAAGATGGCACTGAACTCTGGAAGCTTTCAGGTGGTGATGCTTGTGATCGACCGACTCAAAGCATTGACGGCGCCCCCACCGGACTTGGCGCTTCGAGAGCGCTTAATCGTATGCTTCAGCAAAGGACATGCGGATGCCAGGAACCGTCTGGTGCAATCACTGAAGGACTGGGACCGAATTGCGAGAAAGGCAGGCGCCACTACCGAGCCCTAATCTATCTGTTCAGGGTCATGCCACACGAGTGACACTGAGTGCATCATACGCACTCAGTGTCCCGGCAAGACTACACGTTGCCACATCAAAAAATGAAAGTCTGCTGTGGAGCGAATCGAAGTGCGGGAGTGCAGCGGTTGCTGTCATAAACCAGTTCAGTCGGATTGCCCGATACCCAACATTTGCTAGCGAGAGACGGTCAGCATATCAAACACAAGTTCATGCTACGGACAACCATGAAACATCAGATTGACATGGTTGCCTTCCTTCGAAACAGAAATGCTTGGCTAGCACCTTCACATGAGCACAGTTTTAGCGACATAGCTGTACAGCGGTATGCCAAACAGGATGTTCAGGGGAAAGGTAATGCCCAGCGAAAGGCCGAAGTACAGTGAAGGGTTTGCCTCGGGGACGGCGTAGCGTATCACCGCGGGCACCGCGATGTAGGAGGCGCTGGCCGCCAGCACCATGAGCAGGGTGGCTAATAGTGCCCAACCCGCCAAAAATGTAAAGTTAGCGCCTCGGCCGGCCCAATACTGCTGATCTAGCCAGCAGGAAGACGACCACAATGTGCCCTGCACACCGTGTACTTTCAAGCCTTTTTGAAAGGCACACTGCATGTCCGCCATCCATCATCGCCTGTCCATTCTTTCCACCAGTGAAATAGATGATTTGTACGGACTTCCGCGTTTTACCGACTCCGACCGTGACCTCTTCTTCCAACTGAGCGGTCCTGAACTGGCAGCAGTCGCGGCAATACGCACGGTGTCGGTCGCCGCTCACCTGATACTTCAACTGGGCTACTTCAAGGCCAAACGCCAGTTCTTCGCCTATGAGCTGGAAGAAACCGCGCAAGACCTTGGCCACATCCTCAACCTGCATTTCCCCGGCACGGCTGTGGGCGCCATCAAAACTCCATCGCGGCCCATCCGAGCCCAGCTGCACCAGAACATTCTCAAGCTATTCGACTACCGCCACTGTGATGGTAAAGCCAAAGTGGAGCTGGAACAACGGGCGCTGCGCACAGCCAGGCTGACAACCTTGCCACTGCATATTCTGAAGGAGTCGCTGCAAAACCTGACCCACCGGCGCATTGTGGCACCGGGCTACCGTTTCATGCAGGACATGGTCGGGCGAGTCGTGGCGAGGGAACGCAAGCGAATAACCGGGCTACTTGAGCAGGCGCTGACCAGTCCCCTGCAAAAGAGGCTCGACAAGTTGCTCACGTCCGCGGATGCCATGCATCGCATCAGCGCCCTCAAGCACGAGCCCAAGGACTTTAGCCACAACGAGCTGGAGCGAGAAGTCAAGAGACGCTACTTCTTCGAGCCTCTGCACGAATTCGCCAGGACCTTTCTGGTCACGGCCGAGATCTCCACGGAAAGCGGAAAATACTATGCCTCGCTGGTGAAGTTCTACACCGTGTACAAGCTCCAACGCATGGCGCCGTCCACGGCCCAGTTGTATCTAGTGTGTTTTGCCTACCATCGCTTCCGGCAAATCAACGACAACTTGGTGGAAGCGCTCATTCACTGGGTCGACGTCTATGAGAAGCAAGCCAAGGCGGCGGCCGACGTTGCCATGCAGCAGGCGCTCCTGTCAGCCAGCGAAAACCTCCAGGCCGCTGGGAAAGTGCTCAGTTTGTTTGTCGACCCCGCGATACCAACAGATGCCCCCTTCTCAGTGGTGAAGGAAAAGGCCTTCGGCCTGCTGGCACCTGACCAATTTCCGTTGGTGAGCGACTACTTGCGCGACATCTCCTTTGACAAGACCGCGTTTGAGTGGTCCTACTACACAAAATTGTCACCCACGTTCAAACGCAACCTGCGCCAATTGTTCGCCGACCTGGACTTTGCTGCCCGCGTGGGCGATGCGCCGCTGCTGGATGCGGTTCTGTTCATGCAGGAGTTGTTTCGCAAGGGCAGGTCACCGCGCCAGACTCCCTGGACAACATTCCCAGTGCAAGTCATCGCCAAGAGCCTGCACCGGTATCTCTTTCCGGTCATTGAAGGCAAGGAGACGCGCCTGGACGTCGACCGGTACGAGTTTCTGGTCTACCGGTTGCTGCGCAACGCGCTGGAGTCTGGTGATGTATTTGTGCGTGACAGCATCGAGTTCCGCCGCTTCGAAGACGACTTGATCACTGACGCGCGCTGGGAAAACAAGGACACCGTACTCCAAGAGGTGGGCTTGTCGGTATTGTTGGCACCGATCCAGAAGACATTGGCGACGCTGCTCGAAGACCTGGAAGCCAAACTGTGTTCCGTCAACCTGCGCATCGCTGAAGGGCTCAATCGACACATCAAAATTCCGCGGTCGAATTCAAAACGGCAATGGACACTGGTTTACCCCACTGCAGAGGAGCCTGACAACCATCCCTTTTACAGCCAGTTACCTGGAGTTGGTATTGCGGACTTGCTGCGCTTCGTGGCCAGCGCCACGGGATTCTTGAAAGAATTTACCCACGTTTTGGATCGGTACGTCAAGCATGACCCCAACCCACAGGAAATTCTGGCTTGTATCGTCGCCATGGGCACCAACATGGGCTTGTGGAAAATGGCCGATGTTTCCGGCCTTGGCCATCCGTCGTTGATGACGACGTCGCGCAATTACCTGCGCCTGGAAACCCTGCATGCTGCCAATGACGCCATCAGCAACGCCACCGCACTGTTGCCGGCGTTCCAGCTGTTCAAGATCCGCGACGAGCTGCATTCCAGCAGCGATGGCCAGCGCATGCAGACACAGATCAACACCTTCAATGCGCGCCACTCACCAAAATACTTTGGCTTGCAAAAGGGAGTGAGCAGCTACACCCTGGTGGCCAACCACGTGCCAATCAATGCCAAGATCATTGGCACCCATGAGCACGAAAGCCACTACGTGTTTGATCTGCTGTACAACAACACGACGGACATCAAGCCGACGCGGCATTCAACCGACACGCATGGCACCAATCAAGTCAACTTCTGGATTCTGTACGTTTTCGGGTACCGCTTTGCACCGCGCTATCGGGACCTACACAAGAAAATGGAGTCCTTGGTCGGCGCCAGGCACCCCCGCCATTACGACAATGGTGTCATCAAACCGTCCCGACAGGCGTACTGCGAATTGATCGAAAGCGAGTGGCCCAACATTCAACGCATTATGGTGTCGCTTGCGCAAAAGGACGTGACGCAGGCCACGATCATTCGCAAGCTGAGCAGTTATGCCCGCCAGAACCAGACCAAGAAGGCCTTGTGGGAATTGGAAAACATCTGTCGCACCCTGTACATTCTGGATTTCATCGACGATGTCGAGTTGCGGCAAAGCGTGCAGAAGGCGCTCAACCGTGGCGAGGCGTACCACCGTCTGCGCCGGGCCGTGGCCTATGTCAACGGTGGGAAGTTTCGGGTGCAGACCGAGGCCGAGCAGCAGGTGTGGAACGAGTGCTCTCGCCTCATCACCAACGCGATCATTTACTACAACACCGCGCTGCTGTCACGGGTGTATGCGCAAAAGCAGTCTGCGCAAGACCAGGCAGCCATGGAGGTGATCCAGGGGATGTCCCCAGTGGCGTGGCAGCACATCAACTTGATTGGGCAGTTCGAATTCAGTGCGGCAGACTCGAAAGTTGACATTGACGCCTTGGTTGAACGCTACGCGGACCCGGACTACTGGAACAAGTCCATGCAGCCGACCGCAGAGGCCATTTAGGCTAACTTTACATTTTTGGCGGGTTGGGCACTATTAGCCAACGTGGAATACTGGCAATCGTGGAGACTGTAGCGTGGCCAGCTGATTTATCGTTTGTTCTGCAAGTGCCAACCGAAGACGTTCAGGATGAGCGACTGCTAAGGGCCAAACAAAATCTTTCTCAATCAGCTCGGATCCAACCAAGACAATTATGCTGAACTCAAGGCGTGAAACCCCTCTGGACAACTTTGGCAGGTTAATATCGGACAAACCTTCCAACACCACCTTGACAACATCGCCGCCTTCAACAAGCGTCAGCGTCTCTGGTATGACTTCACCCACAATCCCGTGTAGCAAACCGTATATTTCCCTTTCCGGTTCATTTGCATCGGAAGCATAGCGCTTGAGTTGAATTTTTATTTCTTGAATTGCGGCTGCATCGCCAACACTGTCACTGTCCTCTGAGATTTCGGTTAATGCGATCTGAATTGCCTGCAAAAACACAACGTCGCTATTGCCCTTGAGCGTTAAGGCTTTGGGGGCTTTCGGTTCCCTCTTACTCAGTGGCTTCACAAGCAGAGACAACAAGGCAGTTGCATCCCAACCCTTGAGTCGATGCAGCGCTGAAGCGTCACTGTTCTTGATGAAGAGACGGACATCGGCCAGATACTCAGTGCTATTGTTGTAGCTAGTATTACTAATCAGGACGGGCGCAGGGAGTTCGAAAAGGGCAAAAGGCTCCTCCCCCGCTTCTGCCTTGTTGATTTTATTGATCGCTTTATCACGTTCCGCGCGCGTGGAGAACATGGCGTGAGTAGAGAAAAGATGCGAAGTCTCTACAAGTTTATTAACTCGCTGAAGATTTCTGCCAATGGGAACATCGACAACTGGCATTCCACCCCACTCCGGCAGCCTTCGATAGCATTCGCGAACCGCATCGTGCATGCTGTCAGGAGCTTCGGCCATGACAGATCCTAAGAAACGCGAAATGCGGCTGAGATTGCGGGGGTTGAATTTGTCAACTGATTTCAAGAATTCCAGCAAATGCTGTTTACCCATTTCATCCGAATCACTACCGAGGTGCTGCGCGCAGAGCCCAACCCAAGGCTGGAATTCACCCTTAAGCACCCGACTTGACAACAGGGCTTCATCGACAAGATGAAAGTCTTTAAGGCTGCCCTTGTCAGATGCGTGGTCAACCCCGAAGAAAATGCAGTGCATCTCATTTCTAAAAGTGACAAGCTGGTCTTTCTCGTCAACCCATTGTGAGATTGCCTCTTTGGACCAACCAAGTGCTTGCCGCTCTGCTGCACTCCAGCTATTCCAAAGGCCAAAAGAAATTTTCAACGCACGTTGCGTTCCTGCATGCTTTGTGACGAAAAAGTCATCGACTTTTTTTAAAACTGCGACGGTGTCAGCCAAAGATAAGCTCTGGACAACCAAGGTAATTTTATTAGCACCATTTTGAGCATTTAAAACAGTATCGCATTCAGTTACCAAATAATTGGCTAATGCATCGACAAAAAGATTCACATTCATCCTTTGTATGGATTACAAACCAAAGAGACCGCATCCGAGAGTGGAATTAAATATCCTCCGCGCCGCAACTCCTCTTCGAACCAAGTTGAATCAAGCCCAAATGCATCGGTAGCTTGTTGAATGCCATAGGGAGACAGAGCGGCTTCGGCCGCTTCCCGTTCGATCGCAATGCCGTAATGGCCAAAGATCCGCTGGTAGAAAGCATCCAGCCTGATTCGCTTTCCGGGCGGAATCAAAGCTGCCACCAACAGGCGCACTATGTGCGAAGGCAGGGTGATACGCATGCCCTGTCCTTTGCGCGGTACGATAACGCCGATTTGCTTACCAATTTTTCGAAAGAGGCGAATCGTGTTGTCATCGCCCTTGTCCAACCAGCTTTGCTTCTTTGAATCTTCAGACGGTACAGATTCTGGAGAGTAAGCACCAAAGTTACGCAGTGATCGGTAGAGCAAATTTTCAACAGCATCGTAGGCATTAATTGCTGTTTTCTTGCCAGCATTGAGAGTCGCTGCATCAACAGCGCAAGCGACCCATGAGTAGCCTCCCACAAAGCCTTTCAAAGAGTCGAGTTCCATGACACGGGCGCTCTGAAAACAAAGGCTGCGCATCACATGCAGTACACACAAGTCCTTTAATAGCGATATTTTTTGTAATCCGCTGCGTTGGGCCCTGCAAATGTTCTCCGCTTCCCACGCGAATAGAAATGCCTCGGTTTCTGTCTCACGGGGTACCCACCCAAGCGTTGCCGTTTTGGAATTAGGGTACTCGCTATCTACTCCGACGGCATGAAACGCGTTTTGGACAAAATCACCAATCGCACCAACAGCGTGGTCGCTCTCTTGAAGCAGTGCCTTGAGTCGCTGCTGAAGATTGGCTCGCAACTCATCGGTGGATTCGATCTCATCAAAATGCGTATAAGTTCCTTTAGTTTTGTCACGCAACGTGGCAGGAATAGCTCTTCCCTCGGCGTTGAACATGCTCGCCAATTGCAGATATAGAAGCTCCCCGCCGCGGGCCATAAAGCTATGTTTTCCCGTTTCAAAGTATTTCCAAGCTTCATCCCAAGTTAGGTCCACGTTCGCAGCGCCCTGCGTTCCCGCATGTCTCCATAAAACTTCGCCTGCAAGCAAGCTCCCCGATGCCGGAAGGAACGTGTGTGCAGTCCAAGTCCGATCGCCAGCAACTCCGACGAAGCCTGAGAACAAGCCTTGAACAAGTCGAACACCCTCTTGGGGGCTGATACTGCTGTCAGGTCGGATACGGCGCTCGACCTCGGACACACCATCACGGAATGAAGAAATATGAACCCGATGCCTCGTTTCCAACTTAGACGCTCCAAGGAATGCAAAGAGTTTCAGTCCAAGCCGATAGGGAGGGTGGTAAGTAAGTCTGAGCGGTACCACGCCAGAGTAGTCCGGAAAGGCGTACGCATTGGCTTGTATTTCGTCTTTTGCTGAAGCGAAAACGAGAAAGAACTCGGCGAGGTATTCAACCGGAGTTTGATCTTTGAAAAAACGACGTCCGAATACTTGCACAGCCGCATTATCAACGTCATCTTCTCTTCCATCGTCAATATATTGAGGAAAACGCACCATCAGAAGATCTCCATCTTGGAGTCGTTGATATCGACACTAAATATCTTTTGTACCCCCGTCACACTCACAGTCAGCAGCCGAATATCTTCCGGTGCCAGACGCTGGGTAGCGACAAGCTGTGAGCAAAAAAGGTCTAGCTGATTCATATATATTGGATCGAGACTTTGTCCGAAATCACCACGGCTACGTCGACTTACAAAATCAAGCAATGGCAGAGGTAGTCGCATGGATATCTGATCTCCGGACGGGAGATAGCTTATACGTGGCATTTTTTCCATACGATCGTATTCCAGCTGAAAATCTCCTTCTCCATACTCTCCAATGATGACCTGAACCGGTTGTGTTGTTTCCATATCGTCGCGGCGAAGGGTGATGTAAAGTCTCTCATTTGCACCTGGCAGGGATGTAAAGCCAGTGCAATGCTCACGCAAAACCGAAAGGACTTGACGGATCAAGGCTCTGCGCGCGGCAAGCGCCTTCGGTAGGTCACCCTGAATGCGCCAATTTTCCCAGTCCCGAAGTTTTTCTGATCCTGCAAAATCTTGCACAAAGATCTTCCACCACTCCTCGTCCCGCACCGTCCCGAACATAAATAGAAGCCGTCGGAGTGCGGCCCGAGCTGAGGCACCATTCGATGCAACCATCGCTTTGCTTTTCCAATGTGCAAATGGCACTATGGCGGAGGGAGGCAGCGGTGCGTACTCGCTGCACTGCTCGTTCTGCAGCTTCAATTCGACCGCCGGTCGAGTTCGCCCGCGCGATGCATATGCCTGAAGCTGCTCAACACAATTGAGTGCTTGCGCCGAAATCAGACGCACTCCGTCCGCGTACCCGAAGAAAAGCTCGCTGAACAGTCCCTGACGCAGCAGCGGTTCGGCCCCGAGTTGATCAACCAGCCCCATAACAGATGTGCATTCCGTGCCACCGGTAATACTAAAAGCGATGTGCGCCGACATCTGCCGCATTGTCAAACGCCTCTCGTAGGACGTAAGTAAGCGATACATCCAGGAAACGCGATGCTTGAGTTCGGGAGCGCCATTGATGGTGGCAATGTTGTTTCTGATCGGGCAGCTTTGCTTCGCAATACAGCCTTGGCAGGATTCCCAGGCCGCGTGCGTGGCCATTTTTTCCAAAACCCGCACCGCCATTTCGACGTTATCAACCTTGCTCAGATTGGCAACAAAAATTGCTTTTTCGAATCCGTCGATACGGTGCCTTTCGTCGTCCAATACAGCACTTATGGGACGGTCTAGCAATTCAAGAATATGTTCTTCGAGTCCAACCCTTAGATCTTTCAGGGTGTTTAGCAATGGGCCTGTGTTAGTAACAATCAGCCAGCTGCCAGAGCCGGTTTTAAGTGCATCATTAAAACGTGCAATTCTTTCTTTTGGCTGATGCTCGCTCATATCCTTCAGGATAGATATCGGTCTTCCATTAAATGTCTCAGTTTCTATGGGCTTTGGTGCTGCAGAAAGTGTCTGATCGACACCCAAGCCCTTCAGTCTCTTCAGCACATCCAATGCGATCGTCGATTTACCATCACCGGCGTGGCCGGACAGAACGATAATCACCTCACCATCGGCTTTCAGACGTTGGTAGATGTCATCGACGATGGGTGATGCCTCATAGATGCTTCCGAAGTACGCGTTGGTAGCTTGGTATTCGGCCAATGCATTGGCATTTCCGGCACTTACGTTGTGCAGGGTATTAAGATACGTGACAAACGGATTGCTCAGAGCTGTTCGTACGGCCTCAGCACGAGACAGGGGCAGCGTTTCGGTATCAACCGTGGCAACGAATTCAGAAACGGTAACGTTGATTTCTGGCGCGGGAGGATCAACGACAGTTATTGCTTGATCTAGTGCCTTGAGCATGGCACGTGCCGATTCATATCGAGCCCCTTCGTCGGAGTAGGCGTTTTCCAGCCAGGTGACAAGACGCCCAGGTTGTATATCGTCCGCAGTCGACCCACTTAATTTTGTCGGGCCGCACAGCCATTCATGGAGGGTATGGCCGAGTGCGAACAAATCACCTTGTGCGCAAGCATTCATCTCGCTTCGGGAGACAATAGTGGGGTCCACGTATCCCGGCGTTCCTCGCAATGTGACGACTCCCGCAGGCGATGCGCTTCCGAAATCAATCAACCCGACAGCTTTGCTAACTCTATCGATCAAAACATTGTTAGGGTTTATGTCGTTGTGGATGATTTCACGCTGCTGCTCTCCCGGCTCGTGAAGTCGACACAAAGCTTCCAACAAGACCCTAGCCACATTGGTGAACAATTCAATGTCAGGTCTTTCGCCTCTATTGATGAGATCACGAACTGGTGTTCCCGGCACCAAATCGACTGCGAGGCACCAACGGTGTCCTTCCACTTCGGAAAAGTGGCGTACACGTGGAAACAAGATTGGCAAGTGCAGTTTGTCGACTGCCCTCAAGGTGTCACGTTCCTGAAGCGCATGCTCACGCGCTACGTTTGCTTTGAAAACCTTGTGGATGAATAGCTCTCCGTGATTGTCCACTTGGTAAACCTCAGCGGTCGCACCTTCTGAAATTTTTCGACGGTCCGTGTATGACGTCTCCTCCTTGATGTCCACAACCGATGCGGGCATAGTCACCGCCTTGGGCTCTAGCATCTCGGTAAGAATTGTTGCCACCAACGCAGCGGATGGCCTCACCTGAGGGTTTTCAGCCAGCATATCGATCAATAGAGTGACCAATTTGTCCTGAACATCCGCTCCAGCATTAGTATCTTGCAAGCTACCGGCAATCAGGCCTGCCGTGTCGGCCCTGGAGCTCGGCTCAATGCCGCTAATAGCCAGGCACAGAACGGCTCCTAATGAATAGACGTCTGAAGAGAAATCCGACCTGCCAAGGAAGACCTCGGGCGCCGTAAAGCTAACGGTTAGACGAGCGTCGCCGCCTGACCCCAACCCAAACCCTAACACTGTCAGCTCGGAGTTGGGGTCGTAAGCCAAATCGAAATCAGTCAACTGCGCATGTCCATCTGAACATACCAATATGCTCTTGGGCTGTACGTTGCGGTGTATCAGAGCTGCATCTGAGTTATGAATGAAATCGAGCGCTTGCGCAACGTCGCGCGCTATCTGAGCCGCACGGCGCCAGTCAAGTCGCACATGTTCGGCAAGCAAACTACTGAGCGTTTGGGTTTCCGTCCAATCCGACACCTCCACAATGAGATTGCGCTCATTTGGGTGCGATTGCACCCCCTTAATTCCCGGATGGTATGGAAGACGGCTGACAGCTTTCAAGCTGCGAACTTGTTTTTCACCAATAGTTGGATCCGAGTTCAACTTTCCGAACACACGCAAACGGTAGAGGCGGTTGTCTATGTTCGGGTTGCGTTCCGCAACATAGGTAATATAAGAATCAGTTGACTCTTTATCTTCCCGGATGCGGTAACCGGGAATCTGATCAGCATAGTCGACGGTTTGCGATTGCCGATCGTGATCGAGCTGTTCGATAAGTCTTCTAAACTGAAAGTCCGTAAGTGTTCGCTCAGCACCTTTGGGGTCGGTGTGCAAGCGCAGTTTCATGTAGCGGCATAATTCTTCCATTCCATCGAAGGTGAAGGTGCCTAGACCTAGCACTGCCTGATTTGCTGGTGTGGCACCATCCACCTTGGCCTGGTCGCTAGTAAGTGTGACTACAGACTGCACAAATGGCAGCATTGCTTCATGGACACCGCTCAACACATGTTGAATATAACTTTTTAGAACTTTACATTTTCGATAGTTAACAATGTGCGGGCTATCTATCAACCCGATTCCTCGCCTCCACTTCGATTCGTTAATAACGATTTGCCCTGCCCAGTCTTTGAGTTCAATGATCGCAATGAATGTCCGCGTGACCACGATTGCGTCACATTCGACATATGCCTCTTTTGCACGATCAAACAATTCATAGTTTGGAAATACAACAATATCTGTGGTAGTTGGTAGTGCGCCCGAAAGGTACTCAAACACCTTTCGTTCAGACTCGTACTCGGTATGGTCGAAATTCTTAATCAATCAAATACTCCACACTTTTACTTGGCGAATTGCCGGGGTTGCATTCAGAATCACTCAAAATCCTTGCTCAACGCGAGCATTTTTGACAACGTTAGTCTGAATCATTGCAATAATTAAAGTTTACGCATTCAATACTTCAACCGTCGGCATTCGGAAATAGCGATCCACTTTTGCTACAACGCAAAATGAAATTCGCTTCGATACTGC
>Ga0364881_10379_pt1 | contig 24184 bp, 21 predicted proteins | sample ExccelJu500001D4_5_FD_206923 | JGI IMG/M metagenome (GOLD analysis project Ga0364881, IMG submission 206923) | Enriched cells from Trout Bog Lake Hypolimnion, Wisconsin, USA - BchlTB.July30.5000.01.D4 | ecosystem: Environmental > Aquatic > Freshwater > Lake > Hypolimnion/Profundal zone | place...
TGGCATAGATTTGCTGTTCCTCGGCGCGGTTCTCGACGGAATCGCCCGTGCCTACCAGAATCTGGACTTGCGTCGTTTGGCGGTTAATCCCAACCAATTGGACGACGACCGGCTGATTCTTCGCGTCCTGCCCTTCAAGTCTGACCCGGTTGCGAACCTTGTTGTCCGCCGCTACGGGAATTTGCAGTTCCTTCAGGGCGCCAATGGCAGCATCCCGCACCAAGGCCAAGGGCATATTCTGCGCGACCTTCAATGTATTATCAACGTATTCAACAGAACTATGGCCCATCGCGCTTCCGTCATTCGCAGAATCAGTGGCGCAACCCTGAAAAAACGCCAATATTGGCAGAATCAAAATCGTGATCTTCGATGATGTCAAGGCTCTCATAAATATGTCCATTACGAAGTTAAGCCGGAAACAGATGCCGGTGCCATGGGGTGTTTTACCCATGCCGGAAGGAAGACTCGAAGCGTGGTTGGGACGGGTTCAACGCTGATTGTGTCAGCCAAGCCCGGCCAAATAGAATGTTCAACCTCCAACATTCAACGTCCAACCTCGGAGGATTCTGCCCGAAAACCGGAGTTGGCGGCGATAACGAGGCCTTCAGCGCTGCGGATCAAGGCGAGCGGAGGCGGTAGAAGCGACCAGGATAATTCGTGTATTGCGGGTCGCTGAAAGCGGCCGAGCCGCCGATGAGCGTGTTGGTTTCCACCGGGAGCCATACCGGTTTGGCCAGATTCGTGCAGACTTCCACCACAATGACCTGACCGCTGTACCCGACGAGGTTGAAGCTGAACTGATTCAACCCACCGCCAACTCCGGCTTGGCTGATTTGCGGTGGCAAGTTCCATTGGGCCACCGGACGAGAGCCAAACTGCGAAGTCCAGCCGGTGGCTACCGGCAGTTTATAGACGGTCGCATAGTAGTCATAGTAGAATACATACGAATCACCTCCGCTGGGGGCGTTCCCCATGAAATAGGCGCCCGTCAGGTTCGTGCAATAATAAAAAGCCGCGTATCCGATGCTGGTGACGCTGGCGGGGAACGTGACGCTGGCCAGCCTCGTGCAGAAATCGAATGCGTCTTCCCCGATGTTGGTAACACTGTTGCCGATAATGAGGTTGGTCAGGCTGCTATCAGAAGAGAACGCCGCGTATCCAATACTGGTGACGCGGTTGGGAATCGTCACGCTGGCCAGGGGGCAGCCGGAGAACGCATTGTCTCCGATGCTGACGACGTTGGCGCCGATGGTGAGACTGGTCAGGCTGCAGCCTTCGAACGCAGATTCGCTGATGCTGGTGATACCGTTGCCAATCGTGACATTGGTCAGGCCGTAGCAGTCGGCGAAGGCCGCGACGCCAATGGAGATGACGTTGTCGGGGATCGTGACGCAGGCCAGGTTCGGACAGTAAGCGAACGCATTATTCACGATGTTGGTGACGGTGGCGGGGACCGTGTAACTGCCGCCGACGCCGCCCGGAAATTGAATCAAGGTGGAGCGGCTCCCATCAAACAAGACCCCGTTCAAACTGCTATAGACGGGATTCAAGGCCGCCACCGTGATCGCGGTCAGACTAGAGCAGTAAGCGAATGCGTAACTGCCGATGCTGGTGACGCTGGCGGGAATCATGACGTTGGTCAGGCTGCTGTCGCCAGAGAACGCCTCGCTGCCAATGCTGGTGACCTGGCCGGGAATCGTCACGCTGGCCAGGCTTGTGCAGTAGGCAAACGCATCGTATCCTAAATTGGTGACGCCGGTGCCAATGCTGACGCTGACCAGGCTGCTACAGCCATAGAATAGATAGTTTTCGATACTGGCAACCTTGTTGTCAATGGCCAGGCTGGTCAGGTTCGTGCAATAATTGAACGCCGAGTATCCGAAGCTGGTGACGCTGTCGGGGATGATGTAGCTGCCGGTCTTGGCCTCTGGATATTGCATGAGCGTGGTCTGGTCATGATTGAACAATACCCCATTGGGACTGCAATAGTAGGGATTGGCGGGGTCCACTGTGATCGCAGTCAGGCTGCCGCATTCATCGAACACATAGTCTTCGAGGTAGCTGACGCTGGCGGGGATCACGATGGTGGTCAGGCTGCCGCAGTCTTCGAATGCACCGGACCCAATGACGGTGACACGGTTGCCCAGCGTGACATTGGTCAGGCCAGAGCAGGCATAGAACGCACTGTTCCCGATGCTGGTGACGCTGTTGGGGATCACGACGGTGGTCAATCCGCTGCAACTCCAAAACACGCCCATCCCAATGCTGGCGACATTGCTGCCCATTGTGATATTGGTCAGGCTAGTGCAATTTTCGAACGCATAGTCTCCGATGCTGGTGACGCTGGCAGGCAGCATATAATCGCCTTCCGGATTGCCCGCCGGAAATTGGATGAGCAGGGTCTGCCCCTGGTCGAACAAGACACCATCCGCGCTGCTATAATAGGCATTGAGAGCGGACACCGTGAATGCGGTCAGACTGCTGCAATCTTCGAATGCATAGTCTCCGATGTTGGCGACGTTATTGCCAATCATGGCATTGGTCAGACCGTTGCATTCTGCGAACGCATCCGTCCCGATGCTGGCAATATTGTTGCCGAGCGTGATGCTGGTTAGATTGTAGCAGGAATCAAACGCGTAGTTCCCCAGGTTGGTGACACTGTTGGGAATCGTCACGCTGGTCAGGCTGCTGTCCTCGAATGCGTCGTCCCCGATGCTGACGACTGGCAGGCCCGTGATCGTGCCGGGGATGCCGATGTCACCGCCGGCGCCGCTGTAGCCGGTGATGATGATCGCGTTGTTATTGGTCATGTACGTGAAATCCTTGACCGGGGACAGCGGGTTCTGCAACTCCGCCAGCATACCGGCAAAGGGCGAGCTCCAGCCCTGGGTGCCCGGCAGGTAATAGAGAGTCGCATGGTTGTCGCCGGCGAATACCGTCAAATCAGCGCCGGGAGCATTGCCCAGGCAATAGATGCCCGTCAGTTTGGTGCAGCCAGCGAAGGCAGAACTGCCAAGGTTGGTGACGCCGGCGGGGATCGTGATGCTGGTCAGGCTGTCGTTGTTCTGGAACGCCCCGTTCCCGATGGCAGTGACTGACCGGCCACCAATCGTGTTCGGAATGGTGGCGTCGCCGCCACCGGTGCATCCGGTGATGGTGATCGTGTTGTCACTATTGGTGATGTAAGTAAGTGTCACCGGTGTCACCGGTGGCGCCGGCGCGGTCCACAACACGGCGGTCAGGCCGTCAAAGCGCGAGTTCCAGCCCGTGGTGTCTGGCAGATAATAGATCGTGGCCAGATTGTCCCCATTGAACACCGTCGAATCAACCTGGGGAGCGTTCCCCAGGCAATCAATGGTCAGCAGGCTGCCGCAGTCTTCAAACGCCCAGTCCCCGAGCTGGGTGACGCTCTTGCCAATCATGACGTTGGTCAAGTTGTAGCAATAATCGAACGCCTCGTAACCTATGCTCGCAACCCCGTTGCCGATCACCACGCTAGTCAGATGGTAGCACCATCCGAACGCATAGTTCCCGAGGTTGGTGACACTGTCAGGAATCGTCACGCTGGTCAGGCTGCCACAGGAAGAGAACGCGGCGTATCCGATGCTGACGACCGGCAGGCCCGCAATCGTGCTGGGGATGCCAATGTCGCCGCCGGCGCCATGGTAGCCGGCGATGATGACCGCGCCGTTAACGGTGGTGTAATAGAAATCCCCGGCTGGGGCCGGCGGGTTCTGCTGACCCGCCAGCAGACCGTCAAAGGGCGAACTCCAGCCGGTGGCGCCGGGCGGATAATAGACGACGGCATGGTTGTCGCCGGAGAACACCGTCAAATCCTCGGCGGGGGCGTTCCCCAGAAAATAGATTCCCGTCAGATTGATACAGTCAGAGAAGGCCAAACTGCCGAAGTTGGTGATGCCGGCGGGGATCGTGAGGTTGGTCAAGCTGTGGTTGTGCTGGAACGCACCGGCCCCGATGCGGGTGACCGTTAGGCCGTTAATCGTGTCCGGGATGGTCACGTCGCCGCCCGTGCCGTTGTAGCTGGTGATAGTGATCGTGCCGTCGTTATTGATGGTGTAAATGTACGCCGGTGGCGCCGGCGCGGTCCACAACACGGCGGTCAGGCCGTCAAAGCGCGAGTTCCAGCCCGTGGTGTCTGGCAGATAATAGATCGTGGCCAGATTGTCCCCATTGAACACCGTCGAATCAACCTGGGGAGCGTTCCCCAGGCAATCAATGGTCAGCGGGCTGCCGCAGCCTCCAAACGCCCAGCTCCCGATCTGGGCGACGCTCTTGCCAATCATGACATTGGTCAGGTTGTAGCAATAAAAGAACGCCTCGTAACCAATGCTCGCAACCCCGTTGCCGATCGTCACGCTGGTCAGATTATTGCACCATCCGAACGCATAGTTCCCGAGGTTGGTGACACTGTCGGGAATCGTCACGCTGGTCAGGCTGCCACAGGAGGAGAACGCGGCGTATCCGATGCTGACGACCGGCAGGCTGTTGATCGAGCTGGGGATGCCGAGGTCGCCGCCAGCGCCATGGTAGCCGGTGATGATGACCGCACCGTTAACGGTGGTGTAATAGAAATCCCCGGCCGGGGCCGGCGGGTTCTGCTGACCCGCCAGCAGACCGTCAAAGGGCGAACTCCAGCCGGTGCCGCCCGGTGGATAATAGACGATGGCATGGTTGTCGCCGGCGAACAGCGTCAAATCTTCGGCGGGGGCGTTCCCCAGAAAATAGATTTCCGTCAGGTTGGCGCAGTCAGAGAAGGCCAAACTGCCGAAGTTGGTGATGCCGGCGGGGATCGTGATGCTAGTCAGGCTGTGGTTGTGCTGAAACGCACCGGCCCCGATACGGGTGACCGTCAGGCCGTTAATCGTGTCCGGGATGATCACGTCGCCGCCGGTGCCGATGTAGCCGGTGATGGTAATCGTGCCGTCGCTATTGGTGGTGAAAGTGTAGGCCGGTGGCACCGGCGCGGTCCACAACACTGCGGTCAGGCCGTCAAAGCCCGAACTCCAGCCCGTGGTGTCCGGTAAATAATAGATCGTCACCGGATCGTCCCCATCGAACACCGTCCCATCAACTTGGGGCGCGTTCCCCAGGCAAACAATGGTCAGCGGACTGCCGCTGTCTTGAAACGCCCAGTCGCCGATCTGGGTAACGCTCCTGCCAATCATAACATTGGTCAGGCTCCCACATTCGGCGAAGGCCGAGTCACCGAGGCTCGCAACCCCGTTGCCGATCGTCACGCTCGTCAGATTGTAACACGAATAGAACGAATAATTCCCGATATTGGTGACACTGTTGGGAACCGTCACGCTAGTCAGGCTGCCACAGGAATAGAACGCGTAGTCCCCGATGCCGATGACCGGCAGGCCGTTGATCGTGCCGGGGATGCCGAGGTCACCGCCGGCACCGTAGTAGCCGTTGATGATGATCGCGCCGTTAATGGTGGTGTAATAGAAATCCCCAGCCGGGGCCGGCGGGTTCTGCTGCCCCGCCAGCAGACCGTCAAAGGGCGAACTCCAGCCCGTGGCGCCTGGCAGATAATAAACGATGGCCTGATTGTCGCCGGCGAATACCGTCAAATCCGCGCCGGGGGCGTTCCCCGCAAAGTAGATTCCCGTCAGGTTGGCGCAATCAGAGAACGCCAAACTGCCGAGGTTGGTGATGCCGGCGGGAATCGTGAGGTTGGTCAGGCTGCTGTTATGCTGGAACGCCCCGGCCTCGATGCTGGCAACCGTCAGGCCGTTAATCGTGTCCGGGATGGTCACGGCGCCGCCGACGCCGGTGTAGCCGGTGATGCAAATGGCCCCGTTGTTGGTCACGTAGATGAAATCCGCCCATGGACTCCGATAAAGTGCCGTGGGCCACCCCCCGAAGGTGGTGTCCCAACCCGCCGTGCCCGCCACATAATACACCGTGCCGGTTTCGCCGCTGAAGACCGAGGTGTCCAATTTGCCCGCCTCCCAGCCATCCACCAGGGGCGCATCCCCTTGAAAATCCGCTTGGATCAAATTCGCGCAATTCGCGAAACAAGAATCGCCCAGGCTGCTGACACCGCTGCCAATCGTCACGCTGATCAAACCGGAACAATCATAGAAAGCCTGCCAACCGATGCTGCCGACATTGTTGGGAATGGTCACGCTCGTCAGGCTGGAACATTCATAAAACGCATTATTGCCGATGCTGGTGACGCTGCTGGCAATCGTCACATTGGTCAGGTTTTGACAAGAATCAAACGCATCATCAGCAATGCTGGTGACGCCGTTGGGAATCGCATAACTGGCCAGACCTTCGGGACACAGGAGCAATGTGGCCATCGCCTTGTCAAACAAGACCCCGCCCGCGCTGGCGTAATGCGCATTGCCCGCCGCCACCGTGAGGTTCGTCAGCGCGGGGCAGGAAGCAAATGCCTGATCGTTGATGCTGGTAACGCCGCTGCCCACGGTTACACTCTTCAGGCCGTAACAAGCATAGAACGAGTAATCGCCCAGGCTGGCGACGCTGTCCGGAATCACCACCGTCGTCAGGGAGTTATTATTCCAAAAAGACTGATAACCGATGCTGGTGACGCTGGCGGGAATCGTCACGCTCGACAGTCTCGAATACATAAACGCATAATCGCCAATGTTGGTAACGCTGCCGGGTATCGCATAACTGCCGGCCCGGGCCGGGGGAAATTGCAACACCGTGGCCATGGCCTTGTCAAACAGCACCCCGTCCGCACTCGCATATTTCGGGTTGGCTGCGTCAACGGTGATGGTTGCCAGCGGGTCACCACCCGTGAATGCACGCATGCTTAGGTTGGTGACGCTGGCGGGAATCGTCGCGTTCGTCAGGCCGCAGTTGGAAAACGCCCAATCGCCGATGCTGATGACCGTGTTGGGAATCGTCACTCCCGAGAGCAGGAAACAATACAGAAATGCGTTGTTGGCAAGGTTGATGACGCCGTTGGGAATCGTATAGCTGCCGGCCAGTCCTCCGGGACATTGGAGCAGCGTGGTCATTGCCTTGTCAAACAGCACACCGCCCGCGCTGGCATAATCCGGATTGGCCCCATCCACGGTCACGTTGGTCAGGCCGGAACAAGCCTGAAACTCCATCACCCCGATGTTGGTGACACTGTCGGGAATGGCCAGATTCGTCAAGGTGGTGTTGCCATAGAAGGCATAATCGGCAATGGCCGTGACCGGATAGCCGTTGGTGGCGTCGGGAATGACACCGGTTCCGTTAGAACCGGTGTAGCCGGTGATCGTGATGGCGCCGTTGTTGGTGGTGAAAGTGAATTGGGCTTGCACCACGGCGGGCAGCAGCAACGCGCCCGCCAAAAAGAGTTGCAACAGGTTATGTTTGGTTTTCATTTTGTTGCGGGCTTGGCCCGATAGAGCTTTAATTTTCATATTTCATTTCTCCCGATCTGGCGTTTCATGGCTTAAAACATCTTTTCCATTATGGCAGATTGCGGGCGATTCAACCAGACGGCTGAACAGCCTACACGGGAGGCAAGGCAAGAATTGAAAACTGAAACGCTGAAAGTCCTTGCCGGACGGGCCAAATTGTTCGGGGATGAGGAAGAGGACGAGAATGAGGACGATGCCAACGACGCTACGGCTTGGCGGGCGGGCGGTACTGAAGACAATCGCCGGATTGGTGGCGAGGGCAAATGGGGGGAAGCACGGCGGTTCTGGAGAGGGTGAGCGCAACCATCTGCTCCACAATCCGCAGGACCAACTCGGTGCGGCTGGTGACAGAGAGTTTTTTGAAAAGCCGGTTCAAGTGCATGTGAACGGTGTGCGGCGAAAGCTTGAATCGCTTGGCAATGTCCGTCTCGTGTTGATTGTCGAAAACGCTTTGGACAATCTGCAATTGGCGCTTCGTGATTCCAAAGCTGCGGGCAATCTCAAGCCAGGCATGCCCGCTGAGGAGTGATGCTCCCCGCGGCTTGCGGCGTGAAATTCGCTGCCTTTTCACGGCGCAAGAATGCCGTCAGACGCAGCTCACGGCAAGGCGGAAGAGAGATCTTGAATCCGTGCAATCCGTGCAATCCGTGGTCAATTTTTCTATTTCCAGTTCGTTCCGGGTTTCGCCCTGGTTGTTGCCACTTGACAGGCCGGTGGAGTGGACGAAATTAAACCATGAAAACGATCACCCTGATCCTGATGATTGCGGGGGGACTGGCCGTGCAGGCTGCGGTCGCCAGCCCGGACAATCACCCCTCCGCCTCCACGTCATCCACGCAACTCGGCCAAAACACGAAGCATCCGTTCTACGAATTCTGGAAGCCCAAGACGGCGCCCGGCGACAAGATTGAACACTACGGTCGGATCAGTTCGCGGCCTTGGGCGCAAACGGTAGGCTGGACCGCCCCGGCGCTGTTTGCGGATCAGCGGGCGCGCGGATCGAACTTGAATTATTATCGAGGCGGGACCAGCCCGGATTAATGACTCAGAGCTTCAGCGCCCCCACGGCGGCGTTGGCCAGCGTAAGCAGGGTGTTGGGAAACAGGCCAAGCCAAAACATGCCGGCGATGCAGATCCACGCCGTGACCATCGCTGGCGCGGAGAGTTCGATGGCCGAGAAATCCTTGGTTTCCCGGCTCCAGTACATCGCTTTGATGACGCCGAAATAGTAGTAGAGGGAAATGACCACCCCGGCCAGCGCCGTGAAGACCAAACAATAATAACCGTGGTTGCCGGTGGTTTGCGCCGCCTCGACGACGGACTTGAGCAGCAGGAATTTGCCAAAGAAACCCGCCAGCGGCGGAATACCCGCAAGGGAAACCATCGAAATCGTCATCGTCGCCGCCAGCAGCGGGGAACGCTGGTTCAGGCCGGCCAGACCGGAGATGTCCTCGGTATCAAGCTGCCGCAGCACCAGCGCGATGACCAGGAAAGCGGCCAGCACCGTGAACAGATAGCCGGCGAGATAATACAGAATGGCCGCCTGGCCGCTGGCGTTCAGCGCCGCCACGCCCAGCAGCAGATAGCCCGCGTGCGAGATGCTGGAATAGCCGAGCAGGCGCTTGAGGTTGCGCTGCGGCAACGCGCAGAGGTTGCCGTAGAGAATCGTGATGCCCGAGATGACGATCAGCAGGTTGGCCCAATGCGCCGTCACGGCCGGCACGGCCGTGAACAACACCCGGAGCAGCAACACGAAACCGGCGGCTTTGGAACCCACCGCGAGAAACGCGGTGGTCGGCGTGGGCGCGCCTTGATAAACGTCCGGCGCCCAGATCTGAAACGGAAACGCGGCGATCTTGAAGCCCAGACCGACCAGCACCAGCAGCACGCCCAGCAGGAAGACCTTGTCGGCGGCGAATTGCGAGGCGACGGCCGCGAGTTCGGTGAAATTCAGTTTGCCGGTGGTGCCCCAGATCAAGGCGATGCCGAAGATCATGAACGCCGAGGACAGCGCGCCGAGAATGAGATATTTCACACCCGCTTCGAGCGAGGTGAGTTTGCCGCGCTGGAAACTGACCAGCACGTAAAACGTGATGGTGATGAGTTCGATGGAAACGAACAGCATCGCAAAATCGTTGGCGGACGCGGCAAACAGCATGCCGGCCAGCGCGAACAGAATGAGCGAATAGTATTCGGCCACCGCCACGAGGCGATCCGCGAATTCGGCGGCGATGAACAGGACCAGCATGGCCGCAACCAGGAAAAAGCGCTTGAAGTATAGCGCCAGGCCGTCATTGATGAAAGCGCCGTTGAAGGCCTGACCCGTACCCGCATCCCCCAAGCAGGTCACCAGGAGCACGCCCAGGGCCGCGATGGCGGCGTAGCCGAGGAAACGGCGGCGCTCGGCCGGCACGAACAGATCGGCCAGCATCAGCACGAGGCCGAGGCCGATTACCAACATCTCCAAGCTAATCAGGGAAGCGTTCATCTTATTTTGTAGGTGCCGACCCGTCCTCCGTGGCAACACTGCGGAGGGTGGACGTGAGGAGGCTCTCACTGGCGTGGGCGCCTGCACCTCCATTGCCGGTGGCAGCCGCATTCCGGTTGCGGGCCGTCGTGGGGGGATCGGCAAGTTGCATTTTATATCCCGGCAGCACCTTTTCCGCGGCGGGATTGATCTGTTCCGTCAGCAAGCGCGGCCAGCAACCGAAGATCAGCAGGCAGGCCAGCAGCAGCGCGTAGGGCAGCTTGCGCCAGAGATGTCCGGCGTCGGCCAGTCCATTCCATTTCTCCGGCAGCGGGCCGTGGAGCACGTTGCGGATGGCGCGCGTCATGTACACGCCGCCAATGACCAGCGCGCCCCACAGGGCCAGCACCGTGATGGCCGGGAACACTTTCCAGGCGCCGAAAAACACCGTGACTTCACCGGCAAAATTCGCGAAGCCCGGCAGCCCGCAGCCCGCCATCGCCGCCATCACCAGCGCCGTGCCGATGAACGGCAGCTTGCGGCAGAGTCCGCCCAACTCGCTGATTTGCAGCGTGCCCGTCTGCTGATAAATGTAGCCGCTCAAGGCAAACGTCAGCGCCGCGAGAAAGCCGTGGGCGATCATGATGAGCACTGCGCCGCTCACCCCAATGAGGTTCAGGCTGGCGATGCCGAGGAAAATAAAGCCCATGTGCGCCACGCTGGAATTGCCGATGAGCAGGTTCAAATCCTTTTGCCGCATGGCCACCCAGCCGACATACAAAATGTTGCCCACGCAGAGCAGCGCCAAAAGCTCCACCCATCCCAGGCTCAGCAAGTGCTGTTGCACGCACACCGGCAGCACACAGAACGGGAAATGCGCCAGCACGCCGGGAGCCAAGACCGGGGAATGCAGCGCATCCGGCAACATCGGCAGCGCCACGCGGATCAAGCCATACAAGCCGAATTTCTTGAGCACGCCCGCGTGCAGCATCGCGGTGGGGGACGGTGCCACCCCATAGCCCAGCGGCGCCCAGGAATGAAACGGCCAGAGCGAAACCAAAATCCCGAAGCCGAACAGCAACAGCGGGAAGATGAAGTTTTGCGCACTCAGGGCAATTGGGTTCGCTTTGACGTGGGCGATGAGTTCGGGGATGTCGAACGTGTGCGCGCCCGCTGCCAGATACAGCGCGATCAGCCCAATCAACGCGAGCAGTGCGCCGGCGCTCAAATACAGCGTGATCTGGAAGGTCGCGTAGTTCTTCTTTTCACCGCGGCCCCAGACCCCGATCATGATGAAAGTGGGAATCAAGGCGAGCTCGTGCAGGAAATAAAAGAAAAACAGGTCGAGCGACGCAAACGCACCCAGGATGCCCCCGCTCATCACCAGCAGCAGAATATAAAACTCCTTCTCGCGCGACTGGATTTCAAAGGAGCAAAGGGCGGCCGCAAACGCCACGATGGCGCCCATCAAAATCAGGCCCACGTTCAAACCGTCCACGCCCACGTGATAGCTGATGCCCAGCGATTCGACCCACGGAATCCGCTGCTCGAACTGGTAGCCATTCAGGCCGGGCACAAACTGGCAAAACATCTTCACCGCGAGCACCGCGGAAATCAGCGTGCCCAGCACCGCAATGGCACGAATGGGCACGCGATAATTGCGCGGCACCACCACCAACGCCAGCGCCGCCAGCAGCGGCCAACCTGCAATGTAAGTCAAAATGGACATTTTCTTTATTTCACTAAAACAAAGTAGAGCAGCACGGCCACGCCGAACACGAACAGGAAGGCGTAGGTTTGGAGATTGCCGGTTTGCACGAGGCGCAACATGCGGCCGCTCAAGTCCGTGCCGCCGCGCACCAAGCCAATGCACATTCCTTCCACCAGCCAGCGGTCAATCCAATCCATCACCGCCGCGATGGCATCATGCCAGCGGATGAAGGTGGCCTCGTAAAATTCGTCGAAGTAAAACTTGTGCTTCATCGCCGTCGCCAAACCGCCGAGTTTGGCGGGCAGCGGATCGCTGGCGGCATCTTTGTAGAGGGAAAACGCCAGGAAAATTCCAACGAGGGCGACGCCGATGCCGATGAACATCGGGATCGGCGTGTGCAACGGTTCGATCAACTGCTGCATGAAGGAAAGGGCCTCGTGGTCGGCGGCGAATTGCGAACCATAGTGGTTCGTGATGCCGATGACACCGCCGATGGCCGCGAACACCGCCAGAATCATCAGTGGCGCGGTCATCACCAGCGGTGATTCATGGGCATGCCGGGCGTGGTCGGATTTTTCCTTGCCCAAGAAAACCACGAAGAACAGACGGAACGTATAGAACGCGGTCAGTCCGGCGACGAAAACCGCGACAGCGAACAATGGATAACTTTTCTGTTCCAAGCACTGGGCGAGAATCGAGTCTTTGGAGTAGAAACCGCTGAAGGGCGGAATGCCGCTTAGAGCCAAGGCGCCGATGGTAAACGTCCAAAACGTGACGGGCATTTTATGGCGCAGGTTGCCCATGCGCCAAATGTCCTGCTCGTGATGCATGCCGATGATCACCGAACCGGCGCTCAAAAAGAGCAGCGCCTTGAAAAACGCGTGCGTGGTCAAATGGAACATTGCGGGCGTCGGGCCGCTCAAACCGACCGCCATGACCATGTAGCCAAGCTGCGACAGCGTCGAGTAGGCGATGATGCGCTTGATGTCGTTTTGCTGAACGGCGATGAGCGCCGCGAGCAGCGCGGTGAAACCGCCGAGGTAAGCAACGATGTGCAACGCTTCCGCATCCAACAGGAACAGGGTGCGGCAGAGCATGTACACACCGGCGGCCACCATCGTCGCCGCATGGATCAAGGCGGACACCGGCGTCGGTCCTTCCATGGCATCGGGCAACCACACATGCAGCGGAAATTGCGCGGACTTGCCCGCGGCGCCGCAGAAGATCAGCAGGCCAGCCAGCGTGGCACTGGCTCCCAGTGTGAGCGTCTTGGCCGCAAGGCCCACTTGCAGCGTGCCGAAGTTCAGCGAGCCGAGCAACCCCCAAACCATCAAAATGCCGGCCAGAAAACCAAAGTCGCCAAGCCGGTTGGTGATGAATGCCTTTTTGGCGGCATCGCCGGCGCTGGGCTTTTCAAACCAAAACCCAATGAGCAGGTAGCTGGACACGCCAACCAATTCCCAAGCGATGAACATCATCAGGAAATTGTTGGCCAGCACGATCCCCAGCATGGAGAACGTGAACAGGCTCAAGCAGGCAAAGAATCGCGATTTGCCCGGATCATCATGCATGTAGCCCCACGAATAAATGTGGATCAAACCGCCCACCCCGGTGACGACGAACAGCATCATCATGCTGAGCGCGTCGAGTTTCAGGCCAAAATCCGCAGAGAAATTGCCGATACTCAGCCAGTTGACCGCAGTTTCGCCGCTGAAGTGAATTCCATTGGCATTGACGAAGGTTACCGTCATCACAAAACCAACGGCGACTGCGCCAATGGAAATGAGGCTGCTGACGGTCTTGGAACGCAGGGTGAAGAGCGTTATCACCGCCGCGGAAATCAGCGGCAGGAACAAAATCAGCCAAGGTAAAGTTTCGTATTTCATTGATTGGGCCGGGAACATCCAACATCCAAAGCAGCCGCGCGCCGGGCATTACTGAGAGGACGCCGGGATAAACGACCGAGCTGGAGCGCGGCCGTCCTCGGCCGCAGCAATGTTCGCCTAGCGAAGACCAGCGGATAGGCCAAGCGTTCCTCACGTTGCAGTTGGCTGCGCCCGAGGACGGGCGCGCTCCCGTGTGTAGTCCCTGTAACACACTTGGCATTCAGTGTTCGGCGTTGAATGTTGAATGTTGAATGTTTCTTCATTTCCTCAAAGCTTCATGCTGGTCAAATCCTCGACATGCGCCGACTGGCGTTTGCGGTAGAGCGCCACGATGAGCGCCAGGCCCACCGCCACTTCCGCCGCCGCCACGGTGATGATGAAAAACACCAGCACCTGGCCATCGAGCCGGTTATTGAACCACGAAAAGGAAACCAGCGCGAGGTTGGCCGCGTTGAGCATCAGCTCCAGCGACATGTAAATCACCAGCAGGTTGCGGCGCAAGATCACGCCCAGCAGCCCCAGGCAAAACAGCAGGATGCTGACGGTCAAATAATGATGGAGTTCAACGTGCATTTGTTTTTTGTTTAGCCGCGAAAGAACGCATAGAACGCAAAGAGAAAAGGCACAAGACCGGCCAGACGCCCCAAACCATCCTCCTTCACCTTGCCTTGGCTCAAAATATATTTCCGGATTTGGAAGCGATACGAGCCGAAATTGATCAATAGACCGTGTTCGATCCGCGCTGATTTCAAATAGCCGAGCGTTTGCGCGACATGCTCGTCGGCAATGGTTTTGGCCGCCTTTAATTCCACGATGAGGCGGTTATCCACGAGCATATCTGCAACATAATCGCCAATCTCGGTGCCATCCTCGTCATAAACCTTGAGTGGATGTTGCTGCTTCACATCCCAGCCTGCTTTCCGAAGCCGGTGCGCCAGCGCATTCTCATAAACTTTTTCCAAATGTCCATTGCCGTGATAAATATGGATGCCATACGCCGTCTGCCTCACGGCGTCGCATAGGTCGTTGATGGTATTCATTGTGTTTCTTTGTGTTCTCTGTGTTCTTTTGCGGCTACTCCAGTTTTTTCTTGCTCAAGAGAATCACGCCGATCATCGCCACCAGCAGCAGCACGGAGACGATCTCAAACGGCAGGGTGTAGTTGGTGAACAGCAAGTGGCCCAGCGACTGGGTGTCGCCTTCCGGCCGCAGGCCCGGCGCCTCCGGCGGAGTTTTGACGGCAGCCAGCGAGGTCACAAACGCCGAAAAAATGCCCCCCACGGAAATCAAACCGGCGACAAAGCCGAACAGCTTGATTTTGCGCCGCTGCTCCTCCTTCAGATCCAGCAACATGATGACAAAGACAAACAGCACCATGACCGCGCCGGCATAGACGATGATTTGCACCGCCGCCAGAAAGAAGGCATGGAGCAGGACAAACAAGCCGCTCATGGAAATGATGGTCAGCACGAGAAACATCGCGCTGGTGACGGGGCTGCGGCTGAACGGATTGACGATCACGAGCAGGCCGCACAGCAGCGTCAGCGCCGCAAAGAAGTAGAATAAAACGTCCGTGGCTGCGCCGCTATTGATCGCGTTGTTGATGGCTTCCATTGCGGATCAGAGTTTTACCGGAAAACTTTCCTGTTCCTTCGCCTCGTCCAGTTTGTGTTTCCACTTCTGGAGGCCGGGGCTGACGCCGCCCAAGGCGAGCAGTTTTTCCTTGTTGTAAATCAATTCCTCGCGGCTCGCGCCGGTGAGCGAGTAATCCTTTTGCAGGAAAATCGCCTCTTCGGGACAGACTTCCTGGCAGAAGCCGCAGTAAATGCAGCGGAGCATGTTGATCTCAAATTCCAGCGGCATCTTCTCGGCGTTGGCGCGATCGGGCTGCAAGCCGCTGTCGCCCGGCGGCGTGATGCGAATGGCTTTCGGCGGGCAAACAAATTCGCAGAGCTGGCAGGACACGCATTTGGTGTCGCCGTCCTGGTCCTTCACCAGATACGGCGCGCCGCGATAGTTTTCCGGCACGGTCCATTTCTGCTCCGGATATTCCATGGTCACCTGTTTGCCCTGAAACAAGGAGCCCCAGGCATGCTTGGTCGTCACCTTGAGTCCGCCCACAATCGCGGGCAGATAGAGCTTTTCCCAAAACGTCAGGGGTTTGCGATTGACAACAATGCTCATGACCAATTTATCAAATTGTGTTCCTGCTTCGTCTTATCAAGACCTCGCTTCAGCGAGGTGCCGCGCTCCGTCTCGTTAACACCTCGCTTCAGCGAGGTGCCTGAGCCACCGGGAGAACAAAACTGTTTCAACAGTTTTGTTCCTTGTCCAGCCGCCACTCCAGCCTGTGGCGTTCGACGAACTGCTTCAACTCTTCCGCAAAATTCTTTTTGCGATGATGCTCCTCCTGTTTGGCGATGTAGGCGCAAACCTCCGGCACAACCGATTCGGAAACGGAAAAAACACCATAGCCGCGTCCCCAGCCGAACCTCCCCGGAATCAAATTCTGTTCGTTGATCCAGTGCGAGGAGCCGCCCTTGAACAACTGCATCATATCCTCGATGCTCAAATGCGTCGGCAAATCCACCAGGGCATGGACGTGATCGGCGTTCACAAAATTGATCTTCATGTAAATGCCCTTCTCCTTCGCGTAGGTGTGCAGAAACGCCGAGAGTTTTGGCGCTGCGGATTTGTCCAGCAGCGGACGTCGTTCGAGCGTGGACCACACCAAGTGAAGCCAGACGCGCGAATAGGAATGCAGGGACATAGGCTTGCTTCATTCTGCCAGTCCTTCCCCCTTGTGGAAAGCCGGTAAAACAGCTTTCCGGCCTGCCTGCGCCGCACACACCGCGCTGAAGCGCGGTGTTAATGAGAGCGATATGACTATGATGACTGCCACAATGTTATTTTGAAATCATTCCTCAGTTTTCTCAAAATCGTTTTTTGATCGCTCCTGAAATTCTCACGATTTCATCCACAGCACAACCGCCGTGATTAAAATGTTTGCCAACGCCAGCGGCAAAAACCGCCGCCAGCCCAAATCCATCAACTGGTCGTAGCGGAAGCGCGGGAACATCCAGCGCACCCAGATGAATACGACCATGAAAAAACACATTTTCACCAAAAACACCAGAATGTTCGCCAGCCCCATGCCAAGCGATTGCGCCGGCTCGTTCAGTCCCCAGAACGGCAGCGTCCAGCCGCCGAAAAACAACGTCACCATCATGGCCGACGACGACACCATGTTGGAGTATTCCGCCAGGAAGAACAATGCGAACTTCATCGAGCTGTATTCCGTGTGGTAGCCGCCGACCAGTTCGGTTTCCGCCTCGGGCAGGTCAAAGGGCGTGCGGTTGGTTTCCGCGAAGGCCGACACGATGAAAATGACGAACGAAACCGGCGCATAGGCCACCAGCCAGCCGTGCGTAGCCTGCCAGCCGATGATCTGGCTCAAATTCAAATTGCCCACGATCAGCAGCACCGGAATCACCGACATGCCCATCGAGATTTCATACGAAATCATCTGCGCGCTCGAACGGATGCCGCCGAAAAACGGATACTTCGAGTTCGCCGCATAGCCCGCCAACACGATGCCGTACACGCCCATCGAGACGATGCCAAACGTGTAGAGAATGCCGACGTTCAGATCCGCGATGACCATTTTCTGGGTGCCCAGCGCCGCCCCCAGCGGCAGCACCGAGCCGAACGGAATGACCGCGATGAGCAGCAAGGCCGGAATGAACGAAACCGCCGGCGCCAGCCAGAAATAAATCTTCTTCACGCCCGCCGGGGTGAAATCCTCCTTGAACAGGAACTTCAGCCCGTCTGCCAGCGGCTGGAACATGCCCCAACGCGTCAGCAGCGGGCCGAGGATGGGAAGGTACTTCGCAAACGGCGGCGCCGTGCGGTTCGGCCCGACCCGGTCCTGAATCCACGCCGAAATTTTGCGCTCGGCCAGCACCGCATACGCGACCAGGCCCAGCACCACGCCCACCACGATGGCGATCTTGACCAGGCTAAAGATGATGAAATTCCAGTTCACTGTTTAATTCAATTTTTCGTTTCCATTCACTCGCGCGCCAGCCGCAATGCTTCCATCGCCAGCGCATCAGACATAAAAAATCCTGCCGCCCGCAACGATTCAATGGCCGGACGAATGGCATCCAATTTTCCGGCCGCTTTCGCCAGCAACAACACCCGAATCATTCCAACAAAACGCTGGCTTTGCATTTTGGCAACTCTGCGGGCTGGCAGGTCGTCCAAAATGACGACACAATTCAATTCTTTTGCCAAAGCAATCGCTTCCGCTTCGCCATCGTCCAACTGCAACTTCAAAGCTGCAACGTAGTTCGCATCCGCTGGCTTCTGAACTTTCAGCCAAGGAAACGCACTGCCAAATTCGGCCGCGACTGCTGACGGCGCAAAAATTTCACCCAACAGATCTGGCAGCAGATTCAACCGCTGAATGCGCTCCAGCCCAATCAAACAAGTGCTATCGCAGACAACAACACGGGACTGTCGCTCGACATCGGCATCAGCTGCGCTGCGGCCAGGCTCGCTCACAATTCAATCTTCAGTTCTTCCGCGAGCTCGGCGGCTGGATAATTGATCACCGGAATTTCTTCCCGGCCCAATATGTCAATAAATGCCCGCTTGGAAAAGCCCGCCATCTTCGCCGCTTGTCCAAGTGATATCCGCCCTTTGTCAAACAGGCGCACTGCCAACGCGAGCCGCGCCTCGTCGTTCGACACGTTGAACGGCAATTCCACCGCCAACTCGCCCGGGTGTTCTAACGTCACGTTCATGCTTCAAATTATGCCAGTTAAACCGGGATTGTCACTCCCGTATCGCCCAAGGCCGCCCACGTCAAACCATTGAAGGCGGGCACCTCCGTGGCCATTTGGTTGAACAGTCCTTCAATCGTCACGAAGCCGTTCTGGCTGGTAACCTGGTGGACAAGGTCATGCAAAAACTCCCATTCCGGGCGCGCGTCGCCGGGCGCCTCGACGGCCTTCATGAACTTTTGCACCCTGCCCTTGGTGTTGGTGAAGGTCCCGCGCTTTTCCGCGTGGGCGCAGCCGGGCAGGACGTAGTGCGCCAGCTTGGTCGTCGCATTCGGCAAAATGTCGCTCACGATGAGCGTCTCCAGTTTCGTCAGCAATTCCGCCGTGAGGCCGTGTTCCTCCACTACTTCACTGATGGTTTCGCGCTCGCGTAATTGTTCATTGCTCACGCCGCGTTTGACGAGATTCTCCCCGAAAACCAGCAGGGTCTTGATCTTGCCCCGCGCGATGCCGTCGGCAATTGGCGCCAGATTGATGCCCATCTCGGTGAAACAGATTCCCGTGAGCCGCGCGCCGTTCGTGTTGGGATTCTTGTCCGGGCTGACGAGCAGTTTGTCACCCGCGCCAACGCGCGGCACGGAATCGCTAAGCGCGCCGAGCTTGGCCTTCAATTTCGCCAACAGCCAGAGCTCCTCGTTGGTCTGGCGGGCCGAGGCGATGATGGCCACGGAACCGGCCGGGGCGCGCTTTAGCTTGTCGGAAATTTCATTGAGCGCCGCCGTCCAGGTGGTTTTCTGGCCGCGCACCAGCACATCTTGCAACCGGTCTTCGCGCTGTATCCATTTGTAATTCAGGCGGCCGGCGTCGCACATCCACGGACCGTTGACGGCGTCGTTTTCGCGCGGTGTGTAGCGCTGGATTTTGTCCTCGCGCGAACCGATGACGATGTTGCAGCCCGTGGCGCAACTCGTGCAAAGGCTCTTCGATTCCTTGAGAAACCAGACGCGCATCTTGAACCGGAAATCTTTCGACGTCAGCGCGCCCACCGGGCAGATATCCACGGTGTTCAGCGTGTAGTTGTTGTCGAACGGCAAACCGGGATAGGTGGCAATCGTGTTGTAGCTGCCACGGTTGATGATGCCCAGCGCGTCGTCGTGGGCCACGTCGCGTGTGAACCGGATGCAGCGCGTACACAGCACGCAGCGTTCCGCGTCGAGCATGATGCGCGGCCCCAGGTCCACCGCTTTGGGCTTGTGAACTTTCGCCTCCACGAAGCGGCTGGCGCTCTGGCCGTAGTCCACGGAGTACTCCTGCAACTTGCATTCGCCGGCCTGGTCGCAAATCGGGCAGTCGAGCGGATGGTTGATCAGCAGCGATTCCAGGACGCCTTCGCGCATCTGCTTCACCCCGGGCGTCTGGGTGTAAATTTCCATGCCCGGCGAAATGGGGGTGGCACAAGCGATGGCTGGACGGGGCGACTTGGCAATCTTCAGCGAACCATCCGGATTCGTCATCGGCTTGCGGTCGGGGCCCAGCGCGGGCGTGCCGAATTCCACCAGGCACATGCGGCAGTTGCCGGCCACGGGCAGCTTGGGATGCCAGCAATAATGCGGCACGTCCACCTTGGCCAGCTCGCACGCCTGGATCATCGTCGTGGGCGTGAGCCGGTCGGACCAGTCGGCCATGAGACGCGGCACTTCAAGCTCGCGCCCGTCCACCTTCACCTTGATCTTTTCAATCGTCGGCGCGGCGGGCTTCGTTTCAGTTGTGGCTGCGGTGGACATTTAATTTAAATTAAACTATTCTGGTGCTCCCATTAGGTATCCAGTTGTGAGACCTTTGTTTTTCAACCATGCTTTTACATCGTCTTTGTTTCCTGCTAAAATTGTATCAATCTCGTCATTCAAAGGAGATTTCCAACGTTTCCATTCAACAAGGCGAGCTACAACACTTCTCATTTTGGTAAAATCTGCGTCGCTTAATTCGCGATAAAAAGGCCGTTGGCGTTCATCTCCATCATGTATTTGTAACGTCGGACAAATTGCGTTAGCGAGTATTTCTGACCAAGCCATCATAGATTTTGAGCCAAGAAGCCGATTCAAACGCCGCTGGTTTTCGTCATTCGGCGATGCTTTGGAATCCCAAGCATAAAGCGCAAGCTCATCCAACATATTCAAAAAATGAACCATGTTTGAAATCTCTGTTTCGCGTTTGTATGCATCAGTTGTCATATTATCCGCTACCGGCTCACGATATAAAAATGCAGCGAACAAAGATTTGTGCAGCATGTCAATCGTGAGCGGCTTTTCGTTGCTGCCACGATTTCCAGCGGACACCAATCTCTTCAATTTGTTATCTTCGGATTCCAGAACAGAATTGTAGAGGTAGCTTCTGAATCGTTCGTTAATTTCAGCCGTTTTGAGCGTGTTGCCGTCACGGTTCCGAAAGTACGTCAAAAATCCAGCCTCACTCTTGGGGGAGCCATCTTCCAACTTCCTATATTCCTCGAAGTCTTTTCCGAATTGGCTGCCAAGCTTTAGCACCATGATCGAGGAATAAAAGCGAACCTGCGCAAAATTATCGTGCGCGGCTATGTTTGTCTGATTCAGAAGGCGAATATCCGGGTTGAGATATATTTTGCATTCGAATGTCCGCCTACCATTCCAAAGCAGGGCTGCAATCTTATGCTGACCGTCGAAAATGCGTACGCGGTTACTCACGATCCGGCCAATGCTCGGCTGCATGACCGGGTGGTTTTGAAAATGTCGAAACAACTCGAACACACGGTCAACAATCAAGTAACGCGGTTGTAAACCAATTTTGTGGTCCTCATCGTCATCACTATCGATAAGCTCAACACCAAGTGTGGCATAAAAGTACTTCCATTTAGTGATTGGACATTCGTAAACATTGTGTGAAGCGTGCGTAGACGGTGATTCAATAACCGCGATTCCATTCTGTTCAGCAACGGCGATTGGCTGGCCAAAACCCACAATTTCTTTTTGATCGCGAAAATATTCGAGAAGATGTTTTAGTGTTAGCTTATCGCCCTTATTGAAAAACTCCCGCATTCGCAATTTTGTTCGAAAATCATACAGCGGCAGTTGTCCCTTCTCCTTATTGTGGAGCGAACACATCGGGGCGATATTGTCGAGTTCCGACGCGCCGCCCATCGAAAAAGCACGGATGTGGTCAAATTGCAGTTGCTCGCCATCAGGAATCACGTGCCCATTTGCATAGCAAAAACGCCCGTGTTGCTGAAGAATGATTTTCTTCTCCTCATCGTTGAGCTGGCGTTTTAGTGTGATTGACATTTTAAATCTCTCCTCGATGCAAATCGGTGATAGGAAAAATCATATCAAAATCTCCCCACATCAAGTCACCGTAATGCAGATGAAACTTCTTGAAATTCCGAAGCTGCCGGTATTTCGTGATCATCGGGTTTCGCGCTTTCTTCAGAAACGGCTCGAAATCCATCTCGCGAACGAGCCCATCGTTGAAAGACAGACGAATCTGGTAGCCGGAGACGTATTCCGCCCCGACCACTCGCAAATAATCTGTCGTCTGTGTTTTCATTTCCGCAATTCACGCAGCCAAAATTTGGTTCAACCCCGTGACCGCAAGTTCTGTTTCCTCCGGCGTTGCACAGCCGATTTTGCGGCTCAACCGCTCGACTGAAAGGTTCCGAATCTGGCTGATTTTCAGCCACGATTTTTTGGGCAACTCCGCACCGGTCAATTCGAGCGTAAGCGGAAATCCCGCTCGCTGCGGCTGGCTGGTCAGTGCCATCGCAATTACCGTGCCGGAGCGCTGATTGAAAATATCATTGCTCAATACCAGCACTGGTCTCTGGCCACCTTGCTCGTGTCCCTTGGTGGGATCAAGATCGGCCCAGTAAATGTCGCCTCTTAATATTTGGGCCATGTGGCAATCTCCGTGGCCAATCCTTCATCGGCCATTTGTTGTTCAAATTTTCGATCCAGCTTGGCGCATTCTCTGGCCAGCGCGCTTTTGTCCAGCCGGTTGATTTTTTCGGACACGGCTTCCTGCACTACCTGGCTGCGACTGCGAAACGGCCGGGTTTTAACCAGCCGGTCCAGCCGCTGCAACAAGTTTTCATCCATTGAAATGGCAACTTTCGTCATGAGGAAATAATAGCTTGGTTGATTTCTAGTGTCCATGCGGACCTGCCGCCAGTTCCAATTTATTTGTGGTTACTGCGTCCTTGGTTTTCTTCGCCCGCCGTTCCTCATCGGCCTGGCCCTTGGCTACGAATTCATCCTTGAACTTGGCCACGAAACTTTGCACCGGCCAGGAGCAGGCCTCGCCAAACGCGCAAATGGTGCGGCCGCCGGGAATGTTGTCGGCAATCTTCACCAGATAATCCGCGTCGCTCGCGCGGCCTTCGCCGTGCGCCATGCGGTGCAGCGCCTTGTTCATCCAAAGCGAGCCTTCGCGGCAGGGCGTACACTGGCCGCAGCTTTCATGCGCGTAAAATTCGGACAGGTTTGCCAATGCCTCGACAATGTCCACGCTGTCATCCATCACAATGATGGCGCTGGAACCGCTCATGGTGCCGGCGGCCGCCAGCGAATCGAAATCATACGGCAAATCGAGCACGTCCGTCTCGACCAAAATCTCCTTCCCCTCGGCGTCCTTTTTCTTGAGCTTGAATTTCTCGCCCGCCTTCAAGACTTTCGAGGATGAACCGCCGGGAATGATGGCCTTCAATTTCCGGCCGTCGCGCAGTCCGCCGCCGAATTTGGGATCATTAATGAGTTCGCCGAGCGTCGCCTTGCCGACCTCGATTTCGTAGTAGCCGGGGCGTTTCACCTGGCCGCTCAAGCTCACTATGCGCGTGCCGGTGTTGTTGGGGGTGCCGAGTTTGGCGAAAGCCGTGCCGCCCAGGCCAACGATGTGCTTTACGTTGCACAGCGTCTCCACATTATTGACGATGGTCGGGCACATCCACAGGCCCAGCACCGCCGGGAAATACGGCGGTTTGATGCGCGGATACGGCCGCTTGCCCTCCAGCGATTCGATCAGGCCGGTTTCCTCGCCGCAAATGTACGCGCCCGCGCCGCGATGCACGTAAATTTCCAGGTCGTAGCCCGAGCCGAGAATGTTCTTGCCGAGAAAATTCTTCGCGCGGGCCTCCTGCAAGGCGCGGTTCAAAATCCGCGCGCCCTCGGGCATTTCGCCGCGGATGTAGAGGTAGGCCAGCTTTACATCGTTCGCAAAGCACGAGATGATCATGCCCTCGATGAGCTGGTGCGGGTCCTTGTGGATGATCTGCCGGTCCTTGAATGTGCCCGGCTCGGATTCGTCGGCGTTGCAAATCAGGTATATCGGCTTGCCGCTCTTGCGATCCACAAAGCTCCACTTGAGGCCGCATGAAAAACCCGCGCCGCCGCGGCCGCGCAGGCCGGAAATCTTCACATCCTCGCGAATTTGCTCCTGGGCCGTGAGCTTTTTGCCATCCGGCAAATCCTTGGGCGGCAGGGCCAGCGCCTTTTTCAATTCCGCATAGCCGCCATGGCGCAAATAGCATTCGAGGTCCGGCGTGTAGCCCGGCTCATCGGCATATTTCAATATTAATTTGTATTCTTGCGCCATAGCAACTTGACTCTCAATCAAAAATCTTTAATTTAGTGGCCCCATCTTGCCCGATGGTGTAACGGTAGCACAGCAGACTCTGGATCTGTTTGTCATGGTTCAAATCCATGTCGGGCAGCCACTTTCATGATTCTGCCTCCAGTTTTTTTTGCGCTCTCAACACCCGTTCAATGTGCGGAATGTGAACCAAATCTTTGTCGCGCAGAACCGCCTTCTTGCTTTTCAAAATGCGCGCCAGCGGCAGGATCCTGACCGGCATGCCTTCCAATCTGACGGTCAGCGCCGTCCGATATGCCGCCGCAAAG
>Ga0364881_10417_pt1 | contig 24142 bp, 17 predicted proteins | sample ExccelJu500001D4_5_FD_206923 | JGI IMG/M metagenome (GOLD analysis project Ga0364881, IMG submission 206923) | Enriched cells from Trout Bog Lake Hypolimnion, Wisconsin, USA - BchlTB.July30.5000.01.D4 | ecosystem: Environmental > Aquatic > Freshwater > Lake > Hypolimnion/Profundal zone | place...
GATGGTGTAACGGACCCCCATAACTTTGGCGCCTGCCTGCGTGTAGCTGATGGAGCAGGAGTTGATGCGGTGGTGATTCCCAAGGACCGCTCAGCCTCAATTAACGCTACTGTAAGTAAGGTATCTAGTGGCGCTTCTGAGGTGATGCCGGTGATTACAGTGACAAACCTCGTTCGCAGCATGAAAGAGATGCAAGAAGCAGGCGTTTGGCTGATTGGTACGGACGATGAAGCCACCAAATCTATCTACGATATTGATCTCACTGGCTCGATTGGTATTGTGATGGGGGCAGAGGGCGAGGGTATGCGCCGCCTGACAAAAGAAACCTGTGATGAGCTGGTCCGCATTCCAATGCAGGGCGTGGTGTCCAGCCTGAACGTCTCTGTTGCAAGTGGCGTATGCTTGTACGAAGCATTAAGACAACGTCTTGCAAAAACCCCCAAATAAAGGGACTCAAATGAAATGCAATATCGGACACACTGATCGCGTTCTTCGTATGACGGTTGGCCTCACATTAATGGGTTTAGCGGGTTTTGGAATCACCGGCCCCTGGGCTTGGATTGGAATCCTTCCCTTGTTAACTGGGATGATTGGAAATTGTCCAGCATATAGCTTGCTCGGCATCAATACTGCGCAGAAATAAACAGCTATCCTATTTGCAATGGTGTTTGTAGACTCTCAGTGGCATCTCTTCAATAGTTACCTATGTTGATTATAAAAAGGTTAACCGCCTATTTATTTACCTTTGGCTGCACTTTGGTGTTGTCGGGATGTTTTATGGTTGGTCCAGATTATTCAAGACCTCCAGTCAAGACTGCGGGGGAATATAAGCCTACAACTCAAACCGAATTTACAGAATCCTTGGGTGAAAATTCCAATAAGATTATTGATCCAGTTGAGTGGTGGGAAAGTTTTAATGACCCTACGCTCAATGCCTTATTAAAAGAGGCGGCCCAACAAAATCTGAGTCTGCAGCAAACTGCTTTGCGTATTTATCAACTGCAAGCGCAACTTGGGATTAGTGATGCTGCTTTGTTGCCGACAGCCGCACTCAATGCTTCTTATTCTAATAATCGGAATAGCGGTCTACAAGAGATCGTGAATGACTCCAACAATCTGGTCGTGAGAAACGCCATGGTGCAGATGAGCTGGGAACTGGATTTTTGGGGCAAATCCCGCCGTGGCATTCAGAGCTCCTTGAATTCCTATCTATCAGGTGTAGCCGCCTTTTATTCGGCTGATGTTTCTTTAACCGCAGACGTTGCCAACACCTATATCAATATTCGTAATAACGAAGCTTTGATTGCAGTTGCTAAAACGAATCTAGAGTTACAAAAGGAAAGTTTACGCATTGCTAATGCCCGTTTCAAGTACGGCGCAACATCAATGCTAGATTTAAGTCAGGCTCAGGCTCAATATGAGCAAACTAAAGCTCGCATTCCGGAGTTGATTGCCTCATTGAAGAAGACCCAACATGCAATGAGCATCCTATTGGGTGAGCCACCTGATTACTACGAAAAGAAATATGGAAATACTAAAGGCTCATTAAGGCCGCCTACTGAGTTAGGCGTCGGAATGCCGATCGATTTGCTGCGCCGCCGCCCTGATGTATTACAGGCTGAGCTCAATGCTGCTTCACAATCCGCCTTAATTGGCGTGAATAAAGCGCAGCTATTCCCGACCTTTACCTTGGGCGGCACATTTGGTTATGCTAATTCAAACTACGGCAATCTCACCTCGGCCAATCTATTTAGCTGGGGCAATAATTCCTCCGGTGTGAGTGCTGGTGTCTACCTACCGCTGTTCTATCGTGGCGCCATAGTGGATCAAGTGCGGGTTCAGGATGCCATCTTCCAGCAAAGTCTCTTGGCCTATCAAAATCAAGTCTTGAACGCGCAAAAAGAAGTAGAGGACTCCTTAATCACAATCTCAACCACCAAGAGCTCGGTTGAGGACTATACCCGTGGTGTAACTGCTGCTAAGAGTGCTGCAGATCTGGCGCTAGAGCGTTATAAGGCAGGTCAAAACGATTACACAACTGTCATTACCGCACAGCAGTCATTGCTGAACTTAGAAAATTCTCTAGTTCAGACTAAATCCAGTGAATTAATAGGATATGTAGGCGCTTTCAAGGCGCTTGGTGGCGGCTGGACCGCGCAAATGACACCGCCTAAGCTCCCTGAGACGATGGTCGCTGAGATGAATGATCGTACCGATTGGGGTAGTGTCTTAAATAAAACGGGTGATCCGGTCAATGTAAAGGCTGGAAAGCTGGTAGTTCCGAATCCACCTACACCACCACAAGATATGAAACCCACCCAGGGAAGTACTGCACCATGAAAGAACTATTAACAAAAGCTCAAGCCATGCTTACAAAGCTGTGGAATTTTCTGTTGCCCCTGTGGAGTTCGTTATTAACTCGCTGGAATGCTTTTCTGGAAAAGTTAAGCACTATCAATGTCCCATTTTTAAATAAGAAGCTTTCACCAAGGACTATTGGTATCGCTATCGTTGTTTTCTTTGCCATCATTGTGTTGGTATGCCTCAAGTCTTGCGGTAAAAATATTGTGCAAGCGCCTGTGCCAGTTACAACTGCGTTACCACTCTCTCAAGAAATTCGGAGTTTTGCGACTTTTGATGGGGTAGTTGACCCTTATCTCACGGTGAACTTAGATGCTCGCGTGAAGGGTTATCTGACTAAGATTGGATTTGCAGATGGCTCGATGGTCAAGAAGGGTGATCTCTTATTTGTGATTGAGCAAGATACCTATATTCAAGATGTCAAATTGAAGCAGGCGATTTATACAGAGGCCAAGCTTGAGTACAACCGCCAAAAATCACTACTGAAAGAAAATGCGACTTCTCAGGCGGCAGTCGATAAGGCCTTATCTCAATATCAGCAATCAGAGGCAAATTTAACGCTCGCCAAGATTAACTTAGGCTATACCGAAATTAGAGCGCCGTTTGATGGACTCATGGGTAGACATTTATTAGATGTTGGAACTTATTTAGATACAACATCGAAGGGTGTGCAACTCTCAACGATTCAGCAAATCTCACCTATATATGTCTATTTTTCGCTTAACGAAAGAGATTTTCTGAAGTTTGAGAAGAATCAGGACCCTAATACGGAGCGTAAATCCGAGGTGAATACTTTACCGATTTATGCAGGCCTACAAAGTGAAACGGGCTTTCCCCACGAGGGAGTTTTGGATTACGCGGCTAATTTGATTTCGACTGATACAGGCTCTTTGCAGTTGCGCGCTATCTTCAAGAATGAGAACTATCAGCTCATACCTGGTTTATATGCTCGTGTGATGGCCGAGTACGGCCCAACTCGTCAGGCCTTGCTCGTGCCAATGACAGCCGTCATGACTGACCAGGTGGGGAACTATGTCTTTGTCTTAGATGAGTCCAGGCGTGCTCAACGGGCAGACATTACATTAGGTCAGCGCTTTCAACAAAATGTTGAAGTGGCAAAAGGACTGACTCCCAATAGCCAGGTGGTGATCAATGGCTTTATTAATTTGAGCGTAAACCAACTGGCCAGCCCGACACAAGTCACTCTTGAGGCTATGAAGCTCCGGTAATTATGCTGCCTAAATTCTTTATTGAGCGGCCTGTTCTGGCCAACGTTATCGCTCTGATCATGGTCTTGATTGGAGCAGTATCTATTTTTGGTTTGCCGATTTCCCAATATCCGAATATCGTTCCGCCAACGATTCAAGTAACGACTAGCTATCCTGGCGCCAATGCTAGTCTCGTCCAGCAATTGGTTGCCAGCAATATTGAGACGCAGGTGAATGGTGTTGATGGCATGCTCTATATGGAGTCCTCATCAACCAATGACGGTTATTACACCCTCACGGTCACTTTCAAGGTGGGAACCGATCCTAATTTGGCCCAGGTTAATGTTCAAAACCGGGTTGCAATTGCAATCCCATCTTTACCTCAAGCGGTTCAAAAAATCGGCGTTACAACCAAGACCCAATCAACCGCGATCTTGCAGTTTGTGACCCTAACGTCCGATAACCCAGATCATGACGGCTTATTTTTAAGTAACCTCGCCAATCTCAAGTTGCAACAGCGTTTAGCGCGCATACAGGGTGTTGCTGCGGCTAACGTTTTTGGGGTTGGCAATTACAGTATGCGGATTTGGCTCGATCCAGCGCAGTTAAAGATGCGTAGCCTAACGCCAAATGATGTGATCAATGCCATCAATAAGCAAAACATCTTGCTCTCTGCTGGCCAGATAGGTTCGCCACCAACTCCTTTGGGTCAGGATTTTCAGTTCACGCTCAATGTGACCAGTGCGATGACGACTCCAGAGCAATTTGGGAGAATCGTGGTGAAGACGGGTAGTAAATCCGATATCACCTACCTACGCGATATTGCCCGCTTGGAAATGGGTAGTCAGAACTATAGCCAGTTCTTCAAGATCGGTGATAAGCCTGCTGGTGGTATCGCTATTTATCAAACGCCAGGTGCCAATGCGATTGCGACTGCTAACGCCGTGCGCGCAGAAATGGAAAGTATTGCTAAGACTCTGCCAAAGGGAGTGAAGTGGTCTATTCCATTTGATACCACGATGTTTGTGCAAGCCTCGATTCATGAGGTCTATAAAACACTTTATGAAGCCGGCATCTTAGTGCTGCTGGTCATTATGATTTTCTTGCAAAACTGGCGCGCAACTCTTGTGCCAGCTACCACCGTTCCAGTCACCATTATTGGTGCATTTGCTGCGATGGCTGCAATGGGATTCTCGATCAATTTATCCACTTTGTTTGCCATTGTTTTATGTATCGGTATTGTGGTGGATGATGCGATTGTGGTCGTCGAAGCGGTATCGAAAAAAGTAGAAGAGGGTGAGGATCCAAGAACCGGTGCTATCGATGCCATGAATGAGTTAATGGGGCCCATCATCGGTATTACTTTGGTATTGATGGCTGTATTTATCCCTGCTTCATTTATTGCTGGTATTACCGGACAAATGTACCGACAGTTTGCTCTAGTAATTGCAGCTACTGCGCTAATTAGCGGTATTAACGCGATTACCTTAAAGCCAACCCAATCTGCGCAGTATCTGAGGCCAATTGATCACAATAAGGTCAAAGGAAAGCTCTACCAAAAATTTGATTTTTATTTCAATCGCCTAGCTACTTGGTACGAACATCAAATCGAAGCGCTCATGAATAACCGTGCCAAGGCTTCATTGATCGGCATTGTGATCATCGTTGTCTCTTTGTTTGGGTTGATGTTGGTACCTTCCGGGTTTATTCCCAATGAAGACCAGGGCTATTTAGTGGTCTCAACCACCTTACCTGATGCTGCATCATTGCAGCGTACCGAAACAGCAATACAAAAATCTGTAGCTGCCCTCAAAACGGTTCCGGGTATACAAGATATCGTGGTGATTGGCGGCATCAATCTTCTGAACAACAGTAGTTCCCAGGCAAATTCTGGTGCCATGTACGTCATCATGAAACCCTGGGATGAGCGTGGCAAGGGCGAAAGTCTTGCGGAAATATACGCTCAGATGAATGAGAAGCTCAGGCAAGTACAAGAAGCTCAGTCATTCGTTCTCTTGCCTCCTGCAATTCCAGGTTTAGGTCTGTCAGGCGGCTTTGAGATGCGCTTAATGTTGACTGATGGTAGTAATAATCTAGCCAAACTAGAAGCTGCTACTAAAAACTTCATTGCCCAAGCGCAAAATGCCCCAGAAATCATGGCAGTTTTTTCGCCATTCCGAAATAACGTACCTCAGATGCAGCTGACATTTAATGTGGCTCGCGCAGAAACTTTTGGAGTTGCAATCGGGGACGCCTATGATGCTTTGCAGTCGTACGTTGGATCGACTTACGTTAATCAATTCTTTAAATATGGTCAAACCTATCAAGTCTATGTCCAGGCGGATGGCACTTACCGCAAGGTAGTAGATCAGATCAATAGTTTGTATGTGAGAAATAAAGACGGCAAGATGGTGCCCCTGGGCTCTTTTATTGATGTGAAAGAGATCACTGGCCCAGCCTTTGTTAACCAGTTTCAGCTTTATCCATCTGCTGCAGTGCTTGGTCAGGCTCATGAAGGCTATAGCTCAGGTCAGGCCATGAAGCGACTCGAGCAGATTGCTCAGACATTGCCCGACGGCGTGAGCTTCCAATGGGCGGGTATGTCATACCAAGAAAACTTAGTCGGGAATACGATCGTATTCATTTTTGGCCTATCGATTTTGCTGGTCTACCTAGTATTGGCTGCCCAGTATGAGACTTGGGTTGCTCCTTTGTCAGTGCTGACGGCAGTGCCTCTTTCGCTCTCTGGAATCGTCCTGGCCTTACACCTTACTGGCTTACCAAATAATATTTACGTCCAGATTGGTATGGTCTTAATGATTGCACTGTCGTGTAAAAACTCAATCTTGATCGTGGAGGTAGCAATCGAGCGTAGAGCAAAAGGCATGAGTTTTGTGGACGCTGCACTAGAGGCATCTAAAGAGCGTTTTAGACCAATTTTAATGACCTCTATTGCATTTATTTTGGGTGTTACTCCTTTGTTAATGTCGATGGGGCCGGGCGCTGCAGCTCGCATCTCACTGGGTATTACCGTCTTTAGTGGCATGATTGCTTCAACCTGTTTAGCAGTTGCTTTAGTGCCGGTTTTCTACGTAGAGATTGAAACCTTCTTTGAGAATCGCGATAAGAAGAAAGCAGAAAAAATAGCACAACAAAAAGCAGGGTAAGCGTAAGCATGAAAAGGTAATAGCTTGAAATGAGATATAAGAAAAAGCCACCCTTGGGTGGCTTTTTTATTACCCATCTTGATCCAAATCTAAATCATTTGGCTAGTAGCGCCTCTAGTTTCTCCGTATCAGTACAGAAGTTGCGAATACCTTCAGCAAGCTTTTCAGTAGCCATCGCATCATTATTAAGTTGTAGCCTAAAACTAGATTCATCCAATTTCAGCGGCACAATATTCTCAGCACTCAAGGCTGCTTGCGCGTTATTGCTATCTAACTTCTTGCTAACTGTTGTAGTTCCCAGAGTTAGCTCAGCCAATAACTCTGGACTAATGGTCAGAAGGTCGCAGCCCGCAAGTTCTAAGATCTGGCTGGTGTTGCGAAAGCTGGCTCCCATAATCTCTGTAGCAATGCCAAAGTGCTTGTAATAGTGAAATATCCGTTTAACGGAAGTGACGCCAGGATCATTGGGGCCGCCGTTATTGGTGTCACTCCAATCGGCACCTAATTTGGCTTTATACCAGTCCGTAATACGACCGACAAAGGGTGAAATCAATTTGGCATTTGCGGCGCCACATGCAGCCGCCTGAATCAGCGAGAAGAGCAGCGTCATATTGCAATGTATGCCTTGGGCTTCTAATTCTTTTGCAGCAGCAATACCTTCCCAAGTTCCAGCTAACTTAATGAGGATGCGTTTACGATCAATACCATGGGATTCGTAAAGCGAGATGATGTGTTTTGCTTTTGCAATCGTAGCTTTGGTATCAAAAGAGAGGCGGGCATCAACTTCGGTTGAGACACGTCCTGGAACAATTTTCAAAATCTCTAGCCCAAACGCCACCAAGATATAGTCGACTAAATCCGTAGCACTCATACCGGGATGGGCTGCTTTTACAGAATTTACCAAAGACTGGTAATTACTTTGTTGAGCAGCTTTAAGAATTAATGAGGGGTTGGTAGTGGCATCTTGCGGCTGAAAGGCTTGCATGCGCTCAAAATCACCCGTATCCGCAACTACGGTGGTCAGTTTTTTCAGTTGCTCAAGTTGGCTGGAGGTTGAGAGGGTGCTATTCATGGCTAGATATTTCTAAAAAAGTCCCGCTGTGGTCGGTTGCTTGTGAATATCATATGATAGATGCATTAATTCTAGTAAAGGTATTTGGCAGAAATATGAATCAGGATCAACTCAAGCAAATGGTGGGCGAAGCGGCCCGAGATGAGGTCTTAAAGTTGCCAGCTGGCCAGATATTGGGCATTGGTACAGGCTCTACCGCGAATTGCTTTATTGATGCCTTAGCCCCTCATAAAGACCATTTTTCAGGGACGGTGTCCAGTTCAAATGCTACGACTGAGCGCTTGCTAAAGCATGGCTTTCAGGTGCTCGATCCGAATGATGTACTCAGCTTGCCAGCTTATGTGGATGGTGCCGATGAGATTGATCCGGCTGGCCATATGATTAAGGGCGGAGGTGGTGCACTCACACGTGAAAAAATTATTGCCTCTATGGCTAAGCAATTTATTTGCATTTGTGATTCCTCTAAGCAAGTGCCTGTGCTGGGTAACTTTGCGCTTCCTGTAGAAATTATTCCGCTTGCTAAAGGTGTGGTAACTAGGGGGCTTGAGCGGTTGGGTGGCAAAGTCACATTGCGCTTGGCAAAAACGACCCGCGCTGATTTGAATCAAACCCCTAGCGAGCCCTTTGTAACAGATAACGGTGGCTGGATCTTGGATGTTGCTGGTCTTCAAATTGCTGATCCCGTAAAAATGGAATCTCAGATCAATCAAATCGCGGGTGTAATTACAGTAGGTTTGTTTGCCAAAGAGAAGGCCAATGTTTTACTAGTCAGCAATGCTTCTGGTGTGAGTCGGATTGCACTCTAACTGAAAAAAGGGAATAAAAAACCCGACGGGGTATGCCCATCGGGTTGTTTGCCATGGTTTGCATGGCGCAGGCACTCGGAAGGTATTTAGTTCCTTAGCCTATGAGTACATAGATGTACTCATTCTGAAGTGGCTTTCGCCAATGTGGCGGGGCACTATTACTGCCTCACCACGATTACATCCTATGCCTGTGTTTTGCGGGTGTCAATACCAAAAAATAAATAGTTAAATCAATATTTATTCAGCTGGTGGCACGTAGCCTTGCGCCATATCTGCGCCGCCTTCAAAGAAGTATTTTTCAACCTGTTTCAATAGGTATTGGCGAGCACGGGGATCAGCCATATTGAGGCGGTTTTCATTAATCAGCATGGTTTGTTGTTTTAACCAAGCGGCCCAAGCTTCTTTAGAAACTTGATTCCAAATCTTTTTGCCCAATTCACCAGGAAGCGGAGCGAAATCCATGCCTTCTGCTTCTTTATTGAGTTTGATGCATTGAACCATCCGTGCCATCTGTAATGCCTTTCTTGTTAATCTCTTTTTTGCTTATAGATCTTTAGTTAAAACCATGGACTTGCGGTCCCAGTTATAAATTTGTTTTCTTTCTTCCGGCAAGTCATCTACTGTTGCGCGTTTAAAGCCACGCTTGAGGAACCAATGTTCTGTTCTGGTAGTCAGCACAAATAATTTTTTGATGCCTTCTTGCTTGGCTCTCATTTCGATGCGCTTAAGTAGACGCTCACCATCACCTGATCCCTGAACATCAGGATCAACTGCAAGGCAGGCTAATTCACCAACACCATTTGGAAAAGGGAAGAGGGCAGCACAACCAAAGAGGACTCGGTCATGCTCAATGACGGAGAAGCGTTGAATATCACGCTCAATCACATCTTGTCCGCGGGCGGCCAAGATGCCTTCATCTTCTAAAGGCATGGTGAGTTGCAAAATGCCACCTACATCATCTTGGTTGGCTTCACGCAGGTTCTCAATATCGGAAGAAGCTAGCATCATGCCAATACCATCGTGGGTAAAGAGCTCTTCCAATAGCGCTCCATCCTGATTGCAAGGAAGGAAGTGAACACGGCTTACACCGGCACGAATGGCTCTGCCAGCAATAGTGAGCAAGCCTTTCATGCCTAAGTCGATATCTTTATGCTGACCAATATATTCTTGCAACTGAGGCATCGACAGTTCAGTAATAAAGTCACCCTCGCTATCCTTTAGACCATCGTAAGGGCTCAAGAAGATTAACTTATCTGCTTTGAGGGCGGCAGCAGTAGATGCAGCAACATCCTCATAGGCCAGATTAAATGCCTGACCTGTTGGTGAGAAGCCTAAGGGCGAAAGCAAAACAATTTTGTTGCTATCTAAAGACAGTCTAATAGAGCCGGAGTCCACTTTGCGCACTAGACCAGTATGAATGTAATCGGTGCCTTCAACAACGCCCACTGGCATTGCCGTAATAAAGTTACCGGAGATCACAGAAATACGAGAGCCTGCCATTGGGGTGTTCGGTAAACCACGGCTAAATGCCGCTTCAATATCAAGGCGTAATTCACCAGCGGCTTCTTTGACACACTCTAAGGCGGCAGCATCGGTAATGCGGTAGCTGTGCAATGCACTCTTACCAAACTTGCTCTTAATCTTGCGCAGCATCAACTGTTCTTCAATTTGCGGACGAATGCCATGAACTAAGACAATCCGCATGCCCATGGCATGCAACATTGCAATATCCTCAATGAGGTTCTCAAGACCGGTCTCTTGAACAAGCTCGCCAGCAAAGGCAATAACAAAGGTCTTTTCGCGAAAGCTGTGAATGTAGGGCGCAACATCGCGCAACCACCCTACGAAGGGGAAGTTGGAGGTAGATTCTTCGGCGCTTGAGGCCTGGTTCGGTGCATTTGTCGGCATAGTGAGAAAATTATAGGGTGCAAGAGCCTATAAACCAACAAAAACCCAAATCAATCACGAAGCCTGTGCCTGCTTCCAACACCGGGCGTAGGCTGGAGATCCGCTTTCCGGAAGAATTGCCGGTCTCCGGTCAACGCCAACTCATCAAGGGTGCCTTGCAGAGCCATCAGGTTGTCATTGTGTGTGGTGAGACAGGCTCAGGTAAGACAACCCAGCTACCAAAGATTTGCTTAGATCTTGGTCGGGGGACCATTAATGGCGGCAAGCTGATTGGACATACTCAGCCAAGGCGGATCGCTGCCACAGCTACGGCCAAGAGGATTGCTCAAGAGTTAGGATCCCCCATTGGTCAGGATGTCGGCTATCAGGTGCGCTTTGCAGATAAGACTAGTCATACCGCATCCATTAAGTTGATGACTGACGGCATTTTGTTGGCGGAAACACAGCGTGATCCTCAGCTGAAGGCTTATGACACGCTCATCATTGACGAAGCCCATGAGCGCAGTTTGAATATTGATTTCTTGTTGGGCTACCTCAGGCAGCTGCTTCCTAAGCGACCCGACCTAAAGTTGATTATCACTTCTGCAACGATCGATGCCCAGCGCTTTGCTGAGCACTTTGCAATGAATGGCAAGGTGGCTCCAGTGATTGAAGTCAGCGGTAGGTTATTCCCGGTCGAGCAGCGTTATTCACCACTTGAGCCCGATGCCAAGCCTGATGGTAAAAAAGAATCCAAAACTGCTAAAGAAATCCCTGATGCGGTTACTGAAGAGATCACCAAAGTCTGGCGAGAGGGTGCCGGTGGCGCCGGAGATGTATTGGTTTTTCTGCCGGGTGAGCGCGAGATCCGAGACTGCGCAGAAGCATTGCGTAAGGATCATGTGCTGCAACAACGTTTTCATCCGGAGGTGTTGAGTTTATTTGCGCGTCAGTCTGTGGCTGAACAAGAGAGGGTCTTTTCCCCTGGAAACGGCCGCCGCATTATTTTGACAACTAACGTTGCTGAGACATCCTTAACGGTTCCCAATATTCGCTATGTGATAGATAGCGGATTGGCTAGAGTCAAACGCTACTCTTATCGTAATAAGGTAGAGCAGTTACAGATTGAGCCGATTTCACAAGCGGCTGCAAATCAAAGAGCAGGCCGTTGCGGCCGTGTATCAGATGGTATCTGCGTACGTTTGTATAGCGAACAAGACTATCTGGGGCGTCCAAAATTTACCGATCCCGAAATTCTTCGTAGCTCACTTGCGGCAGTATTGCTTAGGATGAGCTCGCTACGCTTATCTAAAATTCAGCACTTTCCCTTCATTGATAAACCATTAGGTAGAGCGATTGCCGATGGTGTGCAGCTTCTAGATGAATTAGGAGCTATTGAGTTTGATGATGCCCAGACCGAAGATGCTAAGGACAGCAATCACAGTTTCAAATTAACCCATATTGGCAAGCAACTAGCTGACTTACCACTCGATCCACGCATTGGTAGGATGCTGCTTGCTGCTAAGGAGCATAACGCCTTAAGGGAGGTGACGATCATTGCCTCTGCTTTGGCTACGCAAGATCCGCGTGAGCGACCGATGGACCAAGGCGCTGCTGCAGACCAAGCCCATCTTCAATTTGCCGATGAGCGTTCTGAATTTTTAAGTTTTGTGAAGCTGTGGGATTGGTATCAAGACGCGCTTCAACACAAGCATAGCAATCGTCAATTAGAAAACCTATGCCGTAGTAAATTTTTATCGCCGCGGCGTTTGCGTGAGTGGCGTGATGTGCATGGACAACTTCACACGATGTTGGGTGAGAAGGGCTGGAAAGAAAATGCGCTTTCAGCAACGTACGAACAAGTACACCTCTCTTTATTGACGGGTTTACTAGGTTACGTTGCTAAAAAAGAAGAGGATGAGAAGTCTCAGGATCGCAATAGCAAAACAGGTGGCTACGTCGGAGCACGTGGTATACGTCCATTCATCTGGCCGGGCTCGACTATCGGCAAGAAGGCGGGCGCCTGGATTCTGGCCGGAGAGCTGCAAGAAACGAGTCGCATGTATGCCCGTACGATTGCCAAGATCGAGCCGCAGTGGGTGGAAAAGGTTGCTGCTCATCGCCTCATTAAATCCCTCAGTGAACCCTTCTGGGATAGCCGTCAGGGAGAGGTGCTGGCCTTTGAGCGTGGCACTTTATATGGATTACCGATTTATCACGGACGCCGAGTGCGTTATGAGCCCCATAATCCCGAGCATGCGCGCGAACTATTTATTGGCCAAGCCTTAGTCCAAGAAGAAATATTTGGGCGCATGGATACGCCAGCACTGCAGCGCGAGACTGAAGCGGATGCCAAGAAAAAATATCCTGGGACATTTGGGTTCTTTTGGCATAACCGCCGTCTCATCAAGGAAATCGAAGCGCTTGAGCACCGCTCACGTCGCCCAGATGTGTTGGTGGATGATGATCTACTCTTTGCCTTTTATGAGTCACGCATTCCTAAGGGAATCTGTAATCGGGAGGATCTCAGTGCGTATCTGAAGAAGACTCCTGATTTAGATTCGCAACTCCGTTTAGAAAAAGCGGATCTCATGCGCCATGAGGCCGCAGGTATCACGGTAGATCGCTATCCCAAGGTCATGAAGGTGGGTGGAACAGAGCTCAATCTGACTTATCACTTCGAGCCTGGCAGCCCAAAGGACGGTGTGACACTGGTTGTGCCGCTAGCACAACTCAATCAAGTTGATGGCCGCCGTTGTGAATGGTTGGTGCCAGGCATGTGTGAAGAGAAAATCCTTCTGCTGCTAAAAACCTTGCCACAAAAACTCCGGCGCCATTGCGTGCCTTTACCGGATTACGCAAAATCGTATTTAGAGAGAAGACTCGATGCCAAGCAATTTGGTGTAGGTGATTTTCTGGATAGCTTGATTGATGACATACGTAAAGAGCGTGGCCTAGAAATTAAAAGAACTGACTTTAGACCAGAAGCTTTGCCACTCCATTCATCAATGAACTTTCGTTTAATTGATGAGCATGGACGTCAGTTGGAAGTAGAGCGTAACCTAGCGCGTTTACGCTCTGAGTATGGGCAGAATGCACGCGATGCATTTCAGGCTGCTGCTCAAGAGGTAGTTCAGGCAGAGTTGGGTATCGAGTCTAGCAGTAAAGCAAGTGCTCATTCCTGCAAGGCAGATCCAGCAAGGCAGGTAGCGCAGGGCGGCTATCGCTCTTGGGAATTTGGCGAGTTGCCAGAGACGCTGGAAATGCAAAAGGGTAATAAGACTTTATTTGGCTACCCCGCGCTGATCGATCGCGGAGACTTTTGTGATCTTGAGGTATTTGATGATTTGCTCGAGGCTCGCAAGCAACATGCCCAAGGATTACGTCGTCTATTTGCACTTGGGAATAAAGACACACTCAAGGCTTTGCAAAAACAATTACCAGGTGTACGCGAACTTGGACTCTTATTTATTAATATCGGTTCAGTTGAAAACCTCATTGAGCAAATTCTCAATCTCTCGATCGAGCGAGCATTTATGACCGAACCTTTACCTAATAATGCGGAGCAGTTTTCTGACAGACTGCAGGCAGGCAAACCTAGGCTTGCTTTGATTGCACAAGAAATATCTCGTCATGCATTGGCCGCTTTACAGGCTTATGCGGACCTGCAGAAGAAGATGGCGCAAGCGAAGGCCGCTTCAGCAGCCGCTTTTGCTGATATTCAGACCCAAGTCCAAGGTCTTATCTTCCCCAAGTTTGTTGCGGAGATTCCTTATGCGCAATTGGTCCACTTGCCGCGCTACCTCAAGGCCATCGCCATGCGAATCGATAAGATGCGATCGAATCCGCCCAGAGACGCACAATGCCAGAAAGACTGGGAGTCTGTAGCGAGACCCTGGCAAAAACTCATGCAAGGCAATAAGGGTTCAGCGTATGTCATGACAGAAGACCAGGCTCTGCAGGATTTCAGGTGGCAATTAGAGGAGTTAAGGGTGGCTCTTTACGCGCAGGAGCTTAAAACGCCAACTCCAATGTCTCTAAAGCGTCTGGAAAAAGTTTTGGCGAGCTTGCGCTAGGTCAAATCCACCAATAATTAGGGGGTTTTTAAGCCCCTGCATTGCTTACAATAGGGGTATGTATAAATTCACCCTCTTTAGAAGCATTCGCATTATTGCGGCATCGGCTTTATTAACCTCTTTTCCAAGTTCTTTCCTGCTTGCCCAAACCGCCCCAAATACTAGCGCTCCTCTGGGGGTGTCTCAGCCGCCTGGCGTAACAAACACACAACCCAAATTGGCCGTGATTTTGAATTCAGGCTCTGCATCAGTAAGTCTGATTGACATGACCACTCGTCAAGTGGTGAAAACTTTTCCAGTAGGAAAAGAGCCGCATCATCTAATGATGACCCCAGATCAGAAAACCTTATTGGTAGCCAATGCTGCTGGTAATGATGTTGTATTGATGAATCCCATCACCGGTGAAATAACAGGGCGCTTGCCGAGCATCATTGACCCTTACCAGATTGGATATTCACCGAATCGCAAATGGTTTGTAGTGAATGGCAATCGCTTAAACCGAGTCGATATTTATGCTGCGAATGGTACGGATCTAAAATTGGCTAAGACTATTAAATTAGCTAAAACACCAAGTCACATTGCATTTACTGCAGATAGCAAAATCGCTTTCATTACTTTGCAAGATTCTAGTCAGCTCGCTGCAATTGATTTAGAAACCCAAACAGTGCTTTGGACTATGCCTACTGGCAAAGTTCCCGCAGGCTTATGGATGACTCCTGGCGATCAATATCTATTGGTCGGCATTACTGGTGAAGACAATGTGCAGGTCATCGACTGGAAAAATCGCAAAGAAGTAAAACGTATTCCTACGGGTAAGGGCGCTCATAATTTCCGCCCCTTGGGTGATAAGCGTCATGTCTTTGTGAGCAATCGCATCGCCCCCTCTATCAGCTTGATTGATATGCAAACCTTAGAGAAGACAGGCGATATCACGGGTCTGCCCTCTGGTCCGGATGATATGGAGATTACCCCTGATGGCAAAACAATGTGGGTCACTTTCCGCTTTGCTAAGAAGGTGGGCATCATCGACATTCCCTCAATGAAATTGCTAGATGTCATTCCGGTGGGCAAGTCTCCGCATGGCGTCTTCTTCTATCCAAGGGCCTCTTGGGAGTAAGAGGATGAAGCGCTATCAAATCGCTCTATCAGCAGCCGCGCTTATGTTCGGCTGTTTTTCATTTGACAGTATTGCTCAAACAGCCAGTTGTAATAAGACAGTCTATTTGACATTTGATACTGGCAATATGTCTGTTGCTCAGAAGGTTGCGGAAATTTTGAGGCGCCAGGATGTTAAGGCCACATTCTTTTTGGCAAATGAAAAAACCTTCCGCGGTGATTACGCTTTAGATGAGTCTTGGAAACCGTTTTGGCAGGAGCTCGCTAAAGAAGGGCATCATTTTGGTAGCCATACCTATGATCACGACTACTTTGTCAAAGATGGGCCTAAGGGTCAGGTCTTTGAAAAGCCTCAATTTGGTCCAAAGGCTGGAGAGACTGTTCTGTATAACGAGGCGACGATGTGCAAACAGATTCGCCGCGTTGATCAACGCTTCCAAGAAATGACTCAGCAGCCATTGCAAAAAATCTGGCGTGCTCCTGGTGGGAAAACCTCACCGACACTCATTCGGATGGGGGATATGTGTGGCTATCAACATATTGGTTGGGCAAATGCTGGGTTCCTAGGGGATGAGCTGAATTCTGATAAACATCCCAACAGTGTGTTGCTAGAGAGGGCAAGTCGAGACATCAGGGATGGCGACATCACCATGGCTCATTTGGGTATTTGGTCCAGAAAGGACCCATGGGCGCCAGCAGTGTTGGAGCAGTTAATTGTGAACTTAAAGCAGCGTGGATTTTGTTTTGGCTTGATACCCATAGAACTCAAAGAATCGATGCCGCCCAAAAAATCGGTAGATCAGTCAAAATAAAGGATGAATTTCGCTGCCATCCCCTCTGAAGTTTCAAATGCCTATGGCGTAATCCAGGAATGGGTCTTCTCCAATATCGTGGCACCCATTTTGTATCAGTTGGACTTGATGTCTTGGGCAGAGGATGTGTTTGATGGGGTGGATTGGTTTTTATTTGGCTGTATTCAAATACTGTTGATCGTAGTAGTGCTCAGAACTTGGGAGCGCTTGGCCCCAGCAGAGGTGCAAGAGCGCTTTGCGTCATCAACTAAGGCAGACCTCTTCTATACCTTGTTTCATCGTTTGGGGGTTTTTCACGGTTTGATATTTATTGCTTTATCAGGCTCCTTCTTTGAACTAGATTCTGTCTTGCATGATTTTCGATTTGATCGTCTCAATGTTGAAAATTGGTGGCCAGGAATCACATCAATTCCAGTAGTGAGTTTCTTGCTCTACCTTGTATTGCTTGATTTTGTGGATTACTGTTATCACCGTGCATCACATGCCTTTCATTGGTGGTGGCAGTTGCATGCCTTACATCACAGCCAAACGGTGATGACTGCATGGTCTGATAATCGCAATCATTTTTTAGATGACATCATGCGTGCAGTAGTAATGGCATTCTTTGCGCTTCTATTCGGCGTTTCTCCAGGTCAATTTATTGCGCTAGTTGCCTTGAGTCAATTTATTCAAAGTTGGCAGCACGCCAATATCAAAGTCCATCTGGGTGCAGCACGCTATTTCTTGATATCGCCGATGTACCACCGTATGCATCATGCTGTAGGTTATGGGCACGAGGCTATTGGAAAGTCTGGGGTATTGGGCGGATGTAATTTTGGTATTTTATTTCCATGGTGGGATATGGCATTGAAGACTGCTATCTTCCCAAAGGTGGCTTATCCCACAGGGGTGAGAAACTTAACCGTTTCTCAAAATGTGGTCACGCAGCAGTGGCAAGGCCTGGTTCACGCCTTTAAAGAATTATTGCCAAAGTAAACATGCCAATGTGCATGTCATAGGGGTTATATGGTCGGAGTACAGCAAGTATTTAAATCGTTTGGGCTTGCACTCGTGGGAACGATGCATCCTCGAATACTGTGGTTAAGCTTGCGCCCTTTTTTGATTGTCTCTGTCTTGTGGGGCTGCCTCATTTGGCTAACCTGGACACCAGCTCTAGAGGCGTTAAGTGTTTTCCTGACAACTTCGATGTTTACTAGCTGGATTCAAGAGGGCCTAATTTGGGCTGGCTTTGAAAATGCACGAGCATGGATTGCGCCGCTATTTTTTGTGATGCTCATCATTCCTTTGATCACGATTAGCCTTTTGGTATTCATTGCCTTCTCAACGGTGCCTGCCGTTGTGAATATCGTGATCAAGCAAGCTAGTTATCGCGATTTGGAATGTAAGCGGGGTGGTGGCTTCTTTGGTAGCCTGGGATACACGCTGTGGTCTGCATTGATTTGCTTGGTATTGGTGATGTTGACTCTGCCTGTGTGGTGGGTGCCTCCACTTGTGGCAGTGTTGCCCCCTTTGCTGTGGGGTTGGCTCACGATGCGCTTGATGTCTTATGACGTATTGGCTAAACATGCGAGCACAGAAGAGCGTGATCTCTTATTGGATAAATACCGTTGGGCATTGCTCACTATGGGTATTGTCTCGGGCATGCTCGGCGCGGTTCCGACCTTCTTCTGGGCTACTTCGGCACTTGCTCTAGTGCTATTTCCTATTGTGAGTTTTGTTGCCCTTTGGGTTTACTCCCTCATCTTTGTTTTTGCCGCTCTCTGGTTTAGCCATTTTTTATTGGATGCTTTACAGACACTGAGGCAAGAAGAATTAGAAAAATCATTAACAGTTGAATCACGTATAGTAGATCCGGAGCTTCCCCATCATGGTTGATGTAATCAAAAAAGTAGCAGTAGATGTGCCAGCAAAAGATTCGGTGACAAGGCGATTTGGTTTGATTGTGATTGGTGATGAGATTCTGTCTGGTCGCCGTCAAGATAAACACATGAGCAAGCTCATTGAGCTCTTGAATGAGCGTGGTTTGAGTCTTGCATGGGCTAAATATGTTGCTGATGATCCTGAGCAAATTACTGCCACCTTAAAAGATAGCTTTGCTAGCGGCGATATCGTATTTAGTACTGGCGGGATTGGCGCAACTCCTGACGATCACACGCGTCAATGTGCTGCGCTTGCATTAGGTACTAAAACAGAACTTCATCCGACCGCACAAGAGCTGATTGCCGGACGCATTCAGTCGATGGCCGAGGGTGATCCGATGAAAGCGGATTTGAATACTCCAGAAAATCAGCATCGCTTCAAGATGGGTGAGTTTCCGCTTGGCAGTGAAATTATTCCCAATCCATACAACCAAATCCCAGGTTTTCGAATTAAAGAACACCACTTTCTTCCTGGCTTTCCAGTGATGGCAGCACCCATGATGGCTTGGTGCTTAGATACACACTATCAAGATCTCTTCCATCAAGAAAACTGGGCAGAGCAAAGCTTTATCGTGCCAAAGGGTATTGAATCCACTTTGACCCCCTTAATGGAGCGTATAGAGGCCAATTTTCCTGGGGTGAAGGTCTTTAGTCTCCCATCTGTCGGCGATGCCAGCAGGGGAGGCGTTTATGCTCAGAGGCATATTGAATTAGGTATCAAAGGGAATGCAAACTTGCTAGAAAGTGCTTGGATTGCCCTAAGAGCGGGCACTCAAGAGCTGGGTTACGAGATCCACGATATCACCTAACTCAAATTTGCACTAAATAAGTGCAAAATACCAATTTTTAGGCGATAAAAGGGGTAATTGAGCACTCAATTAGTGCAATAATGACTATTCCCCGTTGTTTGCTTCAGTAAATTACATACATCCATTAGGCAGTTTTGATGCCTGGAATGAACAAGGGTGTATGCCTTGATATTGAATTCCGAGTTTAGTTAATAGAGGAGATTTGCATGACGAAGACCGTCGCTGATGTAATGAAGTTAGTTAAAGAGAAAGAATGTACTTTCGTTGATTTCCGCTTTGTAGATACAAAGGGCAAAGAGCAGCACGTTTCTGTTCCTATCTCTGCGTTCGATGAAAGCAAGTTTGAAGATGGTCATGCATTTGACGGTTCATCTATTGCGGGCTGGAAAGGTATTGAAGCATCTGACATGTTGCTCAAACCAGATCCAACAGCGGCTTACATCGATCCATTCTATGAAGAGCCAACTTTGGTTCTCACATGTGACGTTATCGAGCCAGCAGACGGAAAAGGTTACGACCGTGATCCACGTTCTATTGCAAAACGCGCTGAAGCGTATTTGAAGAGCACTGGTTTAGGTGACGCCGCTTACTTTGGTCCAGAGCCGGAATTCTTCATTTTTGATGGCGTTCGTTGGGGTGCCGACATGCAGGGTTGCTTTGTGAAGATTGATTCCGAAGAGGCTCCATGGTCATCTGGCGCAGAAATCGAAGGTGGTAACACTGGCCATCGTCCAGGCAAGAAGGGCGGTTACTTCCCAGTTGCTCCAGTAGATGCATTCCAAGATATGCGTTCTGAAATGTGTTTGATTCTTGAGTCATTGGGTATTCCAGTGGAAGTTCATCACCATGAAGTTGCTGGTCAAGGTCAAAATGAGTTGGGCACTAAGTTCAGCACATTGGTACAGCGTGCTGACTGGACCATCTGGCAAAAATATGTTGTTCAAAACGTTGCCCATGCTTATGGCAAGACTGCAACCTTTATGCCTAAGCCAGTAGTTGGCGATAACGGCTCTGGTATGCACGTTCACCAATCCGTTTGGAAGAACGGCGAGAACTTGTTTGCTGGTAATGGCTACGCAGGTTTGTCTGAGTTTGCGCTCTACTACATCGGCGGCATCATTAAGCACGCTAAAGCATTGAACGCGATTACTAATCCAGGTACAAACTCATACAAGCGTTTGGTTCCAGGCTTTGAGGCTCCGGTGAAGTTGGCTTACTCTGCACGTAACCGTTCCGCTTCTATTCGTATTCCACACGTAGCGAGCCCTAAGGGTCGTCGTATCGAAACACGTTTCCCAGATCCATTGGCTAACCCATACTTGGCATTCTCTGCCTTGTTGATGGCAGGCTTGGATGGTGTGCAGAACAAGATTCACCCTGGCGATGCTGCTGACAAGAACCTCTATGACTTGCCACCAGAAGAAGATGCAAAGATCCCAACTGTTTGCGCAAGCTTGGAAGAGGCGTTGGACGCATTGCAGAAGGATCACGAGTTCTTGACTCGCGGTGGAGTATTCACTGAGTCCATGCTTGATGCATATATCAATTTGAAGATGGATGATGTCACACGCTTCCGTATGACCACACATCCGATCGAATTTGATATGTACTACTCCCTGTAAGCGAAGGAGAGAACTTGAGCGCAGGTTTGTTGCGCAATTCGTTCAAGGGAGCAGCTTCGGCTGCTCCTTTTTTTCCGACATTGCTCGATCAGATGCCTAATGCCATTGTGGTTTTTGAGGCGGAAAGTCAACAATTGGTTTATGTGAATGCTGCTGCTGAGTCAGCACTTGATCTCTCACGTAAATCACTTGAGGGCCAATCTGTGTATGATTTATTCGGTGACAATGAGGCCTTAAACAGCATGATTGCTGAAGTAAAGCTCGGCCACATTATGGCGAACCGCCAAGAAATGATCCTTCATTCTTTGCCGGGCAGTATTCACCAAGATAGCATTCCGGCTCATGTGGTGGTAGCTGCATTAGAGGATCCCGCATTAATCATGATGGAATGGTTTCCAATTGATCAGCAGTTGCGTAGTGAGCGTGATGAGCGTGTAACACAACAAGTGGAAGCAAATAAGCAATTGATGCGCAATCTAGCGCATGAGATTAAAAATCCATTGGGTGGTATTCGAGGGGCAGCTCAGTTGCTGGAGTTTGAGTTGCCTGAAAAAGGCTTGCGTGAATATACACAAGTCATTATTAAAGAATCCGATCGCTTACAGACCTTAGTGGATCGCCTATTGGCACCCCATCGCAAGGCTCATGTGATTGAATCCTTCAATGTACATGAGGCACTAGAGCGCGTTCGTAGTTTGGTGTTGGCGGAGTTTCCCAAGGGCCTACGCATCATTCGGAACTATGACACTAGCTTGCCAGATGTCTTGGGTGATCGTGAGCAACTGATTCAAGCAGTACTTAATATTGTGCATAACGCTGCACAGGCTCTTTCCGAGGAGATTAGTCAGGGTGTTGCGCAAATTGAATTAAAGACGAGGGTGGCGCGTTCTGTCACGATTGCAAAACATCGTTATAAGTTGGCAATGGATTTGCATGTCATTGATAACGGCCCTGGAATTCCTAAAGAAATTATTGAGCGCATTTTCTTTCCGCTAGTTTCTGGACGAGAAGGGGGTAGCGGCTTAGGCCTTACTTTGGCACAAACCTTTGTTCAACAACATCAGGGCTTTATTGCTTGTGATAGTCGCCCTGGACGTACCGATTTCCACATTCAAATTCCATACCGCAGGCAGGAGAAAGCATCATGAAACCAATTTGGATCGTCGACGATGACCAATCTATTCGTTGGGTTTTAGAAAAAGCCTTAGCGCGAGAGAATATTCCCCATAAGAGTTTCTCCAATCCAAATGATGTGCTTAACGCGCTGGAAAAAGATACTCCACAGGTTTTAATTTCAGATATCCGTATGCCGCGTGGCAATGGCTTGGATCTTTTGCAGCATGTCAAAGCAAGTCATCCTAATTTGCCCGTTATCATCATGACAGCGTATTCGGATTTGGATTCTGCGGTGTCATCGTTCCAAGGCGGTGCTTTTGAATACCTTACAAAACCGTTTGATGTAGAAAAAGCAGTGGAGTTAATTCATCGTGCGGTAGAGCAGGGTATCCGAAGCGAATCAGGCGCTAAAGAATTTGCTGGTTTGATACAGGACTCCGCTGAGATCATTGGTCAAGCTCCTGCTATGCAAGAGATTTTCCGAGCCATTGGTCGTCTGGCTCAATCTCATGCAACCGTGCTCATTACTGGCGAGTCTGGTGCAGGTAAAGAGTTGGTAGCGCATGCACTGCATAAGCATAGTCCTCGAGCTAAGGGCCCATTCATCTCGCTGAGTACCTCCGCAGTACCTAAAGATTTACTGGAATCAGAGCTCTTTGGTCATGAGCGTGGCGCTTTCCCTGGGGCTCAGACATTGCGTCGTGGACGTTTTGAGCAAGCGGATGGGGGCACGCTCTTCCTGGGTGAGATTGGTGATTTACCGTTTGATTTACAAACCAGACTCTTGCGCGTACTTACAGACGGGCACTTCTACCGAATTGGTGGGCAGGATCCAATCAAGGCTAATGTTCGCATCATTGCCTCTACTCATCAAAATCTAGAGCAACGTGTTGTCGCAGGCTTGTTCCGCGAAGACTTAATGCATCGCCTTAATGTGATTCGTTTGCGCATGCCTGCTTTGCGCGAGCGTAGTGAAGATATTCCAATCTTGGCAAAGCATTTCATGCTTACTTGTGCCAGGTCTTTAAATGTAGAACCCAAAAAACTCTCCGATGAAGTACTCAAGGAGATGAGTAACATGCCTTTCCCAGGTAATGTACGTCAGCTTGAGAACCTCTGTCATTGGTTAACCGTTATGACTCCTGCCAATGTAATCGGTGTGAGTGATCTGCCGGCCGATATTGTGTCAGAGGCTACGGACCAGTTAGTGGTTTTGCAGGGTGAGTCTTCACCAAGCAATCCGGTGGCTACAAAATCTGTTTCAGGTGATTGGGAAAGTGGTCTTGGTCGTTTAGCAGTCAAAATGCTGCAAGACGGCGACAAAGAAGTCTACGATGCGCTATGCTCACGTTTTGAGAAGGCTGTATTGCAGGCTGCATTGGAGGTTACACGTGGTCGCCGAGTTGAAGCTGCTCAGCGTCTGGGTATTGGCCGCAATACGATTACAAGAAAACTGCAGGAACTGGGGATAGATGACTGATTCAATTCGAATTGCGGCGTGGAATGTGAATTCCTTAAAAGTTCGCCTTCCACACGTACTTCGTTGGTTGCAAGATCAGGAAAAAAAGAAAGAGCCGATTGATGGGCTTTGCTTGCAAGAGCTTAAGCTTACGGATGATAAGTACCCCCATTCAGAATTAGAGGCAGCTGGCTACCTTAGTCTTGCTGCAGGGCAAAAGACCTATAACGGTGTCGCCATCATTGTGCGTAAGGCTGCATTAGCCTCGATTGCCTCAGATGCTGCTACCACTTTCTTAAAACCCATCAGAAACATACCGAACTACCAAGATGAGCAGCAGCGCATTCTGGCTGCAACGATTCCTTTCGCTGGTATGCAGCCAGTACGACTGGTATCAGCCTACTTCCCTAATGGGCAGTCACCGGATAGCGATAAGTTTGCTTACAAGCTCAATTGGCTCCACTCACTACAAACTTGGCTAGCAAGTGAACTGGAGCAAAACCAACGCCTGGCCCTATTGGGTGATTTCAATATCGCTCCTGAAGATCAAGATGTCCACGATCCTAAGGCATGGGAAGGGCAGAATTTAGTCTCCCCACCAGAGCGCAATGCCTTTCAGGAACTCATCAACCTTGGCTTCTCTGATTCCTTCAGAATGTTTGAGCAAACACCCAAAACCTATAGCTGGTGGGACTATCGCATGATGGGCTTC
>Ga0364881_10418_pt1 | contig 24139 bp, 22 predicted proteins | sample ExccelJu500001D4_5_FD_206923 | JGI IMG/M metagenome (GOLD analysis project Ga0364881, IMG submission 206923) | Enriched cells from Trout Bog Lake Hypolimnion, Wisconsin, USA - BchlTB.July30.5000.01.D4 | ecosystem: Environmental > Aquatic > Freshwater > Lake > Hypolimnion/Profundal zone | place...
TATAGTTAACTGAAGTAATTTCATAAGTAGCTTCTCCAAATTTAGCTACATCAAAAAAATCAGGGCTTTTTAAGTGTCCCTCTAATTTTTCGCCTGCATCCGCTTTAATAGTTGTAAGGTCAATTACAAATTTACCGCCGGTCAATTTACCGTTTTCTACATTTATAGTACCATTTTTTAATAAAATGGTGCCATTGTGATAACCAGCTTTTTTAGAACCCACAAACTCAACTTTACTGGCATCAGTGGCTACAGTATAAACAATCGGTGCAGCTGTTTTCTTAATACCCGGTACAAAAGAGTACATACCTGCTAAAACAGCAGTAAATGCAATTGCAAGGAAGATTTTCTTCATAATTTTTATTGATTTATAAAAACAAATGTAGGTACATACATGTATATAACCCTATCAATTCTCTATTTTTTCCTCATTTCACAAAAAATTAATTCCCAACAAATATTTCACTTATCCTATGCACTGAAAAATCTGCTAATGGTATAGTTATTCCGGATTTGGGGACTATTAAATACCCTAACTTAGCGGCTCTAAAAAATCTAACGCATGAACTTACACGAATACCAGGCTAAAGAGCTGTTAAAAAAATACAATGTTCCCGTTCAGGAAGGTATTGCTGTTGATACTGTTATGGCTGCCGAAGAAGCATACCGTAACATTAAAAATCAAACCAACAATAATTTTGCAGTAATCAAGGCCCAGATACATGCTGGTGGACGTGGCAAGGGTAAAATTGTTGGAACAGAACAACGTGGAGTTGCGGTTGCCAAAAGCATCGAAGATATCAGTACAATAGCTAAAAATATTTTAGGGCATACCCTGGTTACTATTCAAACCGGGCCTGCAGGTAAAAAAGTGAATAAAATACTGATTGCCCAGGATGTGTATTATCCGGGTCCCAATCCGGTTAAAGAATTGTATTTGTCTATCCTGCTGGACAGGTCTAAAGGACAAAATGTAATTATGTACAGTACAGAAGGTGGAATGGATATTGAAGAAGTGGCACACAAAACACCTGAAAAGATTTATAAAGAATGGGTGCATCCTTCCGGTGGATTACAGGCTTTTCAGGCCAGAAAAATTGCCTTTAATTTTGGATTAAGCGGTGAAGCCTTTAAAAACTGCGTAAAGTTTGTTACTAATTTATACAATGCTTACGTTGGACTGGATTGCAGTATGCTGGAAATCAACCCATTATTTAAAACAAGTGATGAAAAAATTATTGCAGTGGATTGTAAAATGAACCTGGATGAAAATGCACTGATGCGTCATCCGGATTTATCTGCCTTACGTGATGTAACGGAAGAAGATCCAACAGAAGTGGAAGCTGGCCAATACAACCTGAATTTCGTAAAATTAGATGGCAATGTAGGTTGTATGGTAAACGGTGCAGGTTTGGCAATGGCTACCATGGATATGATCAAACTGAGTGGCGGAGAACCTGCTAACTTCCTGGACGTAGGCGGTACTGCCAATGCCCAAACCGTAGAAGCCGGTTTCAGAATCATTTTAAAAGACCCGAATGTAAAAGCAATTCTTATTAATATTTTTGGAGGGATTGTTCGTTGCGACCGTGTGGCTGCTGGTGTAATTGAAGCTTACAATAAATTAGGAAATATAAATATTCCCATTATTGTAAGGTTACAGGGTACCAACGCTGCTGAAGCTAAAAAATTAATTGATGAAAGTGGTTTAAAAGTTGAAAGTGCCATACTATTGAGTGAAGCTGCTGATCTCGTTAAAAAGGCTGTTGCTTAAATAAATATTTCCTCTATAAAAAAGAGCCGTAATTCATTTTACGGCTCTTTTTTATAGTAATAATACCTATGATTTTATTTTTAATTATTTATATCCTTAACAATTCTTACTTCACTGATCGGACTGATGGAATATTTATGCCCGGTTGCAACTTCCACACAGCCAAAACGCTTTCTTCTTTTATTTCCCTCTTTAAAAATCCTTCCATCCTCCGTCTGAAAAACTGCCCCAACAGGTAAATCAGCAATATGGAAATACCCTTCCCGCGTTTTCTGATCATATTTCCGTAATACCATTAACAATTCAGTCTCACCATTAGCTGTGGCAGCCGGATTGATGATACTCTTCTGCAAAGCTTTCACAATATCTGGCGGAAAAATCTGCTGCTGAACAAAATCAATCAGTAAGGTACTGTAAATGGACTTCCACTCCTTTCCATGTGGTTCTACTTTATTGGAAAATTTTTCAAAAGTCAGTAAATGGGCCAGCTCATGCAATAAGGTGATCAGGAATTCAAACTGGTTCAGGTTCCCGTTAATACTGATCCGATGGTTCTTCCCCATTACGGCATGCCGATAATCACCCAAAACAGAACGCCTTTTTTGTGTAATGGTTAAATGAACTTTGAAATGCTGAATATAATGAATGACTGACTGAAAAGACCCCTCAGGCAAAAAATCTGCTAATGCCTGCATCGGATGCTCAGTTGCCGCCATTATTATCCTGATTGGTTTTTGAAGCAATCCTTACTTCTATAAAAGTATAAAATACATATAAAATCAGCCCTATGAAAATGGCATTCAGGCTTCTGCTTTTATCGGTGACAAACAAATAAATCAGTGCTGCTGCTGCTAATACAAATAATTTAAGGACAGTTGCCCCTAAAACTCCCCGGATGGCTGCATTGGGATTTTTTTTATCAATTGCTTTTGTATGCATCACCAGGCTTAACACACTTAGTACAAATAATAAAGAATTGGCTGCAAATACCACCATCACATCTATATGGTAAACAGGTAAGGACTTCTGATACCATAATAAAACAGCATTTACAACAACAAATAAAAAAAACAGAGGCATTATTTTTTTGGGGAACGATTTTTCCATAATTATTTTTTTGAAGTATCTTTTATCACTTTAATAAACAAGGCAATCAATACCAGTAAAGGCAATATCCAAAGAAATAAGGGAAACCTGAAACCTGCTTTTTTATCCAGCCAGAGGCCTGCATAAATAGCCAAACCCAAGCTAACCATCAGCTGGGTTGCCAGGTTTGCATATTGCACCAACAGATTATTGCGCAGCTTATCACCCATTTTTAATCATTTGAAACTTCCTGCTGGGGTATTTTTAAAGATGCTGTATCCAGTGCAGAAGGAGAAGTACCATTCAGTACCTTTTTTACACTTTCCAGGTATATATCTTTATAATGAATGGCTTTTTCCAGCGAATCTGTTCTTATTTTCAATAATTGCATTTCAGTTCTGCTCTGCCTTGATCCGTAACCTGGTACATAATATTTTAAAGGTGTAAATACAATTAATGCAATGGTAAATCCTACCATTAAAACAAAAATTGTACTCAGCCCAACATATACACTCAGCCTTGTTAATTTAAAAGTAACCAACTCTTCATAAGTGTCATCATTCATCACAACCAGCCGGTATTGGCTGTTCAGGTGTGTCAGGTTTTTATTTTCAGATATTTCCGCCATTGTATTAAATAGGCCTTAAAGGTAAGCATCTAAAAGATTTCCGGTATGCCGAATATTAAAAAACTGTATTTTTAATCAATGATACATTTCTACGCTTAAAGAATATCATGGGCCCGCTTTTACTAAGACAATCAATTTTGTGCATTATTTTGTTGCTGTCAGGCATGATTTCCTATGCCCAGCCCCATACGACTATTAACCTGGATAGCTTAAAACCTAAACAGTATGATACCCGTAAATTAAGGTCAGAACGTACAGGAGAGGGTAAATTAAGCCCCCGAAAAAAGTTTATACAGAATACTTTTACCCATTATAACTACTTTTTTAATGCCAATAATAAGCTGAATGATATTGTTGCAAGGGCTAAATCTGATTTTAAAGAAGATTTTACCCAATTACTGCCATTTTATAATTATACACTTTCAGCAACAGCACAGCAAAAACAACAGTTGGATTCTGTAGTATATAAATGTAATGCAGGATTATTATTGCATGATCTGAGAAGCGATTGGACCGATGATATGTACCTTTTACTGGGAAAAGCGTATTTATTTAAAAAACTTTTTGATTCAGCCACCCAGGTCTTCCAATACATCAATTTCGCCTATGCCCCTAAAGACGACGGATATGATCTGCCTATCGGAAGTAATGCCAGCAACAACAACGGGGTTTTTAGTATTGCAACCGCAGAAAATAACAGTTTATTTAAAAAAATTACCAGTAAGCCCCCTTCCAGAAATGAAAGTTTTATCTGGCAATGCAGGAATTATCTGGAACAAAATAAAATTAACCAGGCAAACGCTTTACTGGCTATTTTAATCAACGACCCTAAATTTCCGGCAAGGTTAAGAACCGATTTGAATGAAATGATTGCCTATTCCTATTATAAGCAATCCGTGTACGACAGTGCTGGCACTTACCTGCAAAAATCCTTAGCAAATGCTGAAGATAATGGGGAAAGGGCTAGAAGAGAATTTCTTGCCGCCCAGCTTTTTCAGAGAAGTGGAAATACAGACCTGGCTAAAAAAATGTTTACTTCAGCAATTAATCATACGATTGATCCCTTCCTGGATGTTTACGCACGTTTAAACATGGTTAATTTAGAACCTGTAGAAAACAGGCTAACTGCCATCAATAATAATCTGCAGCAATTATATAAACTGATTAAAAAGGACAAATATGAGGGATACCGGGATATTCTCTATTATGCCGCTGCTGTATTGGAAAAACAACTGAACAACACCGAAAAAGCAATCGGAAACCTAAAGAAAAGCCTCTATTTTAACCTTGGCAATACAGATCAAAAGCAAAAAAGTTTTTTACTGCTTGCAGACATTGATTATGATACAAAAAAGTATATAGAAGCAGCCGCTAATTATGACAGCCTGAAAACATCCTCACTGAAAGTAGATGAAAAAGACAGGGTGGAAAAGCGCTTAACTGCATTAAAAGTAATTGCTGCTAATTTAAAAAATATTCACCTCCAGGATAGTTTATTAAACCTGGCTGCAATGTCCGAAACTGAAAGGCTGGCAGCTATTAAGAAAATATACCGGCAAATAAGAAAAGAACAGGGATTAAAAGATCTTCCTGATAATGATTTCGGTTCAACCGGTGGATTTCCCAATGCCAACAGAAACCTATTTGGAAACTCGGGCACTAATTCCAACAGTTTTTACTTTTTAAATACGGATATAAAAGCCCAGGGTTACCGGGATTTTAAAACAAACTGGGGCAACAGGCCCAATGTAGATAACTGGCAGCGAAAAGCTGCGATTACCAATGCCGGGAATGCACAACTCAATCCTTTCAGTGTAGGTGATGTTGATCAGTTAAAAACAGGAACCCCTCTCCAGGAATCTAAACAAGCTACCATGGAGGGATTATTGCTGAACATCCCTTTAAATGATAAAAGAAAGAAAATTGTAAACGACAGTATTGCCGCTTCCTTATACAGTAACGGGCAAACATTTGAAAATAAACTGGAAGAATTTCCATCTGCTGTTGAAGCATATTATTCCTTACTGATCCGTTACCCGGATTATAAGCAAAATGAAAAAGCAATGTACAGCCTCGCACATTGTTATTTAACTACTGGTAACAATATTGCTTTCGACAGCTTAAAAATGATTTTGAATAATAAATATCCGGATGGCATCTGGACCTACAAAATCAATAAAGGCGAATTTCTGAATAATAATGATAGTTCTGTAGCAGTAACCAGTTTAAAAAAGGAATATATAGCCAAACAGTATGAGCATATTTATACCCTTTTTATTGAAGGCAGTTTTGAAGAAGCTAAGAATGAAAAACTGTTGGCAGATAATTCATTTGGAAATAAATACTGGACCCCACAGTTATTGTACATTGAGTCGGTTTATTATGTAAAAAAGAAACAGGACAGCATCGCAATCAACCGACTGCAATCCATAGTTTCCAAATTCCCTAAAGATGTGCTTGCAGAAAAAGCCAAAACTATGATCGATGTCCTGAAAAGAAGAAAGGAAATTGAATCTTACCTTACCAACCTTCAGATCGACTCTGCAACAGATAATATAAATAAAAGAGTTGACCTGAATAAGATCACTTATATAACTACTCCCCAGGCAACTATAACAAAAGACACTTTATTGGTTAATCGCCAAAGTCTTTTAAACAAAGGGTTGAAATATGATAACAAACCCCTGATCATTAAGGATTCCGGATTCAGTATCAACCCATCCGACCCTCATTTTGTGGTGCTTGTTTTAAGCCGGGTTGACCCCACTTTACTAACAGAAAGCAAAAATGCTTTTACCAGGTACAATAAAGATCGCTTTCCAAATGAGAAAACTGATTACAGCTTGTTTAAACTAAACGAACAATTTGATTTATTGCTGATGGGCCCTTTTAATACGGCGGGGGATGCAATGAACTATGTAGACAATGTGTCACCATCTGTCCATAACAGAATTATACCCTGGTTAGCACCCGAAAGATATTATCTCAATATTATCAGTCTGGAAAACCTCGAAAAAATTAAAAAATCCAAAGATATTTCAGATTATACCCAATTCCTTAATAATACGTTCCCGGATAAATTTGATAACTATATCCCTTATATTAAAACAGACCCCAGCCTGCTCATTATAAAGAAACCCGTAGACCTGAATACAGTTCAGGCAAAAGCACCTAAACCAGTTATAAAATCTGATACCGTAGCTATAGCAAAACAGCAACCTGCAATGGCAGCTATTAAACCTGTAGCCAAACCACCGGTAATTGCAGATACGGGTTATTCTATCACACCGGCAGACCCTCATTATGTGGTTTTGATTCTTACTAAAGTGGATGAAGTATTTGTGACTGAAAGTAAAAACGCATTCAACAGGTTTAACAGGGATAGATTCAATAGTCAGAAGATTGATCTGACTGCGTTAAAACTGAATCCACAGACTGATTTATTACTCATGGGGCCATTTAATACTGCAGGTGATGCTATGAACTACCTGGATAATGTGAAAGCCTCTGTAAACACCAGGATCATACCATGGCTAACCCAGGAAAAATATTATTTAAATATTATCAGTAATACAAACCTGGAAAAAGTAAAATCTGTTAAAACCATATCCGGTTACAGTAAATTCCTAAAACAAACATTTCCTGATAAATTTTAAACAAGTTTATCTTCAAAACTCAAACAGTTAATTAGCTTTACGCTTCCAAACAAGTGAATTAAATATGACTAAACCGGTTAAATTATTCTGGCAAATATTTTTTATAGGTCTCGGATCTTTTATCTTATTTATTTTTCTGTGCAACTGGGGTTTGTTTGGAAAAATGCCATCAATAGCAGATATACAGAACCCTTCGGCTTCGCTTTCCAGTCAGGTATATGCCCAGGATGGCACACTGATGGGGAAATATTACCTGGAAGACCGTGTCAATATAGAATATAAAGATGTAAGCCAGTATATTGTAAACGCACTGGTGGCAACAGAGGATGAACGCTTTTATGATCACAGTGGAATTGATCTGAGGTCTGTTTTAAGAGCCATCAAAGGTTTGGGCAGGGATGGCGGTGCCAGTACACTAACCATGCAGGCGGCTAAGAACCTTTTTACAGAAAACTGGGCAACCAAAAATTTTCTTTTACGTGCTATACAGAAAGTGAAGGAAGCGATTATAGCAGTAAAACTGGAACAAAATTTTACCAAGGAAGAAATCATTTTACTGTATTTGAATACAGTGGAATATGGCGACCATGTATATGGTATCCGTAATGCATCTAAAACCTTTTTTCAGAAAGAACCTGATCGGGTGGATGTAAATGAAGCTGCTTTACTGGTTGGAATGGTAAATGCACCCTCTCTCTATAATCCACGCCGCAATCCTAAAAAAGCCATGGACCGGAGAAATACGGTTCTGGAACAAATGGTCCGGAATAAATACCTTTCTTCCGGAGAAGCAATGGCTTTAAAAGCGAAGCCTATCGAACTGAACTATAAAAAGCTGGATGAAACCACAGGCCTTGGCCCTTATTTCAGAATGATTCTTGGTGAAGAATTAAAAAAGTGGTGCAAAGAACATAAAAAACAAAATGGGGATAATTATGATTTGTATAAAGATGGATTGAAAATTTATACAACTATCAATCCCCGGATGCAGTTATATGCGGAAGAAGCAGTAGCCAAACACATGAGCTATATGCAGAAATTATTAAATCAGCAGGATAATATTAAAAAAGGTACAGTCTGGAATGGTTATGAAAATGTACTGGAAGCCGCAGTGAAACAAAGTGAACGCTGGAAAAACATGAAAAAGGACGGTTACAGTGAAGCTGATTCCCGAAAAACATTTGATAACCCGGTCCATATGAAAATATTTTCCTGGAATAATACCCGGGAAAGGGATACCGTGATGACTCCTTATGATTCTATCAAGTATACCAAACAAATGATGCAGGCTGGTTTTATGGTAATGGATCCCATCAGCGGAGAAGTAAGGGCCTGGGTGGGTGGCATTGATTTTAAGACTTTTAAATACGATCATGTTAATTATAATACCAAACGCCAGGTAGGTTCTACTATTAAACCTTTACTGTATAGCCTGGCCATTGAAGAAGCCGGTTTTACACCCAATACTACCGTGTATGATGAACAACAGAGTTTTGGGGCTTACGGAATGGTTCCAGCCACTTCAAAATCCTGTACAGGTGCTGCAATGCCAATGGCTGAAGCCCTGGCATTTTCCAGAAACTGCGCAACAGCCTATATTATGAAACAACTGGACGGAAAAGGGGGCAATACTGCTGCCAAACGTTTTGTTGATTTTCTGAATAATAAATGCGGACTGCAAACCAAAATAGACCCCCATCCTTCTATAGCAATCGGTGCCTGCGAAATTTCCCTGTACGAAATGTTGCAGGCCTACAGTATGATGCCTGGAAGGGGATTTAATGTAAAACCATTGTATATTAACCGTATTGAAGATAAAAATGGCAATACACTTTCCACATTTGCCCCACAGAGAAAAGAAGTAATCAACGATGTTACTGCTTATTCCGTTATCAAAATGATGCAGGAAGTTACCAGGATTGGGACTGCAAGGGGTATCTGGAATTATGATGTGAAAGGTGAAATTGCTGGTAAAACAGGTACAACAAACGACAATAGCGATGCCTGGTTTATGGGTTATACCCCACAGTTATTAGGGGGCGTATGGGTGGGTTGTGATGACCGATTTATACGGTTTAGTAAAGACGATTTAAATGGCCAGGGGGCCAGGGCTGCAATGCCTATCTGGGCCTACTTTTATGAAAAAGTGTTGAAAGACCCCAATATACTGGGTATTGACCCCAATGCAGGTTTTGTAAAGCCTGATGTAATGCCCAATGATATCAATTTTGACAATTTAAATAATAATATACCAGCCCTGGGTGCAGAGGGTGAAGATATGGGTAACGGAGCAGCACAGGATTATGTGCCGTCTGATATTAAACCGGAAGATTTAGCGCCTGAATCCCAGATTCCGGATAAAGAAATGCCCTCTGAATCAAAACAACCGGTTAAAAATACAGAACCTAAATCCCAGACACAACCTGGAAATAAACCTCCATCACAGGGCCAGCCCAAAGCAGTGATGCCCAAAAAGCCGGGAACCCGGTAAATTTATGGTTTATTCCTTACTATATATAAGGTAACGGTATTACCCATTCTTTCCCGTAAGCATGGGTACAAATGAGAATAAATCAAACAGCTCTTCCGAATAGCTGCCATCCTCTTTTTTGGTGATGCGGATCATCCTTTGAGAACTGCCTTCATCCACAGGAATAATCATCATTCCTCCGGTTTTAAGCTGTTCCACCAGTTTGGGTGGAATAAAAGGTGCAGCTGCTGTAATGATTATTTTATCAAAAGGGGCAAAACTGGGTATACCTTCAAATCCATCCCCGTAAAAAAATTTAATACTGGGATATTGGGGTTTAAAATAATAATTCCGCTGCGCCTCAAACAATTTTTTTTGCCTTTCAATGGTAAAGACCCTGGCCCCCATTTCTGCCAGTACTGTAGCCTGGTAAATACTGCCTGTCCCTATCTCCAGCACTTTCTCATTTCTTTTTACCTGTATCAGTTGCGATTGATAAGCTACCGTATACGGTTGTGAAATAGTCTGCCCCTCCCCAATCGGAAATGCCCTGTCTTCATACGCTATTTTATCAAAAGCTGAATCCAGAAAAAAATGCCTGGGAATTGTATTAATGGCATCCAATACTTTATCATCTGTAATCCCCTTTGCTTTTAACAGGCTTACCAATTGCTTCCGCATACCCTTATGCTGATATGTGTCTTCGTATTTCCTCATAAACAATACAAATCTAACTGTATAAGGGAATGACTGAAACTAAAAAGCCCGATTGTGAATAGAAAAAAACAGTTGCGAAAGTTTTACCGGTCTTACTTATTGTAAATCAATATTTTGCTAAAACTCAACTCCCTCACCGGATGATTCTTTAATAAAATACAAAATCAATTATATCATAAATAATGTGATTGAAAGTTGACAAAAATCATATCACCAGGTATATATAGTCATTAATTGGTTCTTTAAGATGGCAGTAAATTTAGTACTCATAATTTTATGTTTTCTTCTTATGGAATCATTGTATTATATCAAGTTTTTTTTAGCCGCTTGCAAATCCAGGATTCCCCTCAAAACAAAATTTCCAAATGAAAAAGATTTTATGGCTCTTAGCAGCCTTCACAATGCCTTTATGTGCATTGGCAAATGATGCAGACCTGAATATTCCGGAATCCATCAAAAGCCACCACATCCTGTATTATGGTTTCCTCATCACAATTTTTGGTATTTTATTCGGATTGAGCCAGTTTCTTAAAGTTAAGAAACTGAAAGCACACCATTCCATGCTCGAAATTGCAGATGTTATTTACAGCACCTGTAAAGCCTATTTAACACAACAGGGAAAATTTCTTGCCATTCTGTTTGTGTTTATTGGTGCTTCCGTTGCCGGCTATTTTGGCTTCCTGGCCAAAGATGATAATGGCAATGCGGCATTTAGCGCCTGGGGTGTGCTGCTTATTTTAAGCTGGACAGTAGTCGGCATTTTAGGTTCTTATTCTGTAGCAGCTTTCGGTATCAGAATGAATACGCTGGCTAATGCCCGTATGGCATTTGCTTCTTTAAAGAGAAGGCCCCTGCATCTTTTAAATATCCCGCTGGATGCTGGTATGGGTATCGGTATTGTACTGATCTGCGTTGAGCTGACCATGATGCTCTTTATCCTGTTACTGGTTCCTGGCAAACTGGCCGGCGCCTGTTTTATCGGATTTGCCATTGGTGAATCACTGGGTGCTTCTGTGCTTCGTATTGCCGGTGGCATCTTTACAAAAATTGCAGACATCGGGTCCGACCTGATGAAAGTGGTTTTTAAAATTGAAGAAGATGATCCCCGCAATCCAGGTGTAATTGCAGATTGTACCGGTGATAATGCCGGTGATAGTGTTGGACCAACAGCTGATGGTTTTGAAACCTATGGTGTAACCGGTGTGGCACTGATTTCTTTTATATTATTAGGGGTTACTGCCGGACCCGATATTCAGGTTCAGCTGCTTGTTTGGATATTCGTTATGAGAATCCTGATGATCCTCACTTCCATGATGGCATTTTATATCAATAAATTCATTTCAAATATCAGTTATAAAAATGCAGAAGAACTGGATTTTGAAATTCCATTAACCAGGCTCGTTTGGATTACTTCCATTCTTTCTATTGTAGTAACTTTTATAGCCAGTTATTTCCTGATTCCGGATATGAAAGGCAATACCAATCTCTGGTGGATACTTTCCTGTATCATCAGTTGCGGTACCCTTGGTGCAGCACTTATCCCTGAACTGATTAAATTATTTACTTCTCCGCATTCCACCCATGTTCAGGAAGTTGTAAAAGCAGGTAAAGAAGGTGGAGCTTCCCTGGTAATTCTTTCCGGTTTTGTTGCCGGTAACTTCAGTGCATTCTGGCTGGGTATCAATTTTGTTGGATTAATGTTCTTTGCTTACCTGGCAAGTACATTCGGACTAAGTGAAATTATGATCTATCCTTCCATTTTTGCATTCGGACTGGTTGCTTTTGGTATGCTGGGTATGGGTCCTGTTACCATTGCGGTTGACAGTTATGGCCCTGTTACTGATAATGCCCAATCAGTATATGAATTGTCACTGATTGAAAGTATCCCTGATATTGATGCTGAAATTGAAAGAGATTTTGGTTTCAAACCAGATTGGGAAAAAGCTAAATATTATCTGGAAGCTAATGATGAAGCAGGAAATACATTTAAGGCAACTGCCAAACCAGTATTAATTGGTACGGCTGTTGTTGGTGCTACCACAATGATATTTTCCCTTATCCTTTTAATCCAGAAAACCCTGCATGTAGATCCGGTTACTATTCTTAACCTGTTAAATCCTTACACTATCCTCGGATTTATTGCAGGTGGTTCTGTTATTTACTGGTTTACAGGCGCTGCTACACAGGCAGTTAGTGCAGGTGCTTACCGGGCTGTTGAATTTATTAAGAAAAATATCAACCTGGACCCTAATGCACCTAAAAAAGCAGATATCGCTAAATCTGTTGAAGTAGTGAAGATTTGTACCCAATTTGCTCAAAAAGGGATGTTTAATATCTTTATCGCCATTTTCTTCTTTGCACTGGCTTTTGCCTGCCTTTCTTCACCAGCTAGTATTGGTGGTAATATGGCAGTCGACTTTTTTATCAGTTACCTGATCGCTATAGCAGTATTTGGATTGTTCCAGGCTATTTTCATGGCTAATGCAGGTGGTTGCTGGGATAATGCCAAAAAAGTGGTGGAAGTTGATTTAAGGGCAAAAGGCACTGAATTACATGCAGCTACAGTAGTGGGTGATACAGTAGGTGATCCTTTTAAAGATACATCCTCTGTAGCACTGAACCCCATTATTAAATTCACAACCCTGTTTGGTCTGCTGGCTATGGAAATTTCTATATCTGAAAGCTTCAGAAATGTTGCTCCTTATGTAGGACTGGTATTCTTAGCCATTGCACTGACTTTCGTTTGGAGATCTTTTTATAAAATGAGAATTGATAAATAGTTTCTTTCATAAAAAGCCCCGGTAGTTATAAACTACCGGGGCTTTTTTTTAGCTTTATTGCTGACTATTTCAGTTTCATATCTTCAATAATCCCTTTAATTTTATCTTTCAGCAATGCATATTTTTCATCAAATTCAGCTTTACTGTGTAACTCGGTCTTTACACTGAAATAGAATTTAATTTTAGGTTCAGTCCCGGAAGGCCTGGCTGAAATCTTAGACCCGTCTTCAGTTATAAATTGTAATACATTGCTCTTTGGAAGCTCAATAGCAAAGCTTTCTCCTGTCTGCAGGTTTTTCCCTGCCGAAAGTTCGTAATCCAGTAAATGGATCACTTTACTGCCATTAATCGATACCGGCGGATTACTGCGGTAACCTTCCATCATATCTGCAATTTCTTTCTGTCCGTTCATTCCCTTTTTGGTAATACTGATCAGATTTTCATAATAGAAACCATATTGAATATACAGTTCTATCAGCTTATCAAAGAGCGACCTTCCATTGGCTTTTTCATAGGCTGCCATTTCACACAATAAAGCAACCGCACTAACAGAATCTTTATCCCTTACTTTATCCCCGATCATTAAGCCAAAGCTTTCCTCTCCACCAACAATATAATTTTCTTTCCCTTCTTTTTCTTTGATCAGGGAAGCAATCCATTTAAACCCGGTAAGTACATTATAGCAGGATAAATTATTTGCTGCCGCTACATTATTAATCATCGCAGTGGTAACAATAGTGGTAATCACCATATCATTGGGTAAGGCAATCCCTTTATTTTTACGGGCTTCAATAATATAGGCAAATGCCAGCACTGCAGTCTGGTTACCATTCATCAGCACCCATTCGCCTTTATGATTTTTCACACCAATACCTACCCTGTCTGCATCCGGGTCTGTACCCAGTAAAATATCTGCATCCAGTATTTTGGCTTTATTCAGGCCAATAGCCATGGTTTCACTTTCTTCGGGATTGGGGTAAGCTACCGTAGGAAAATTACCATCTGGCGTAGCCTGCTCCTCCACAATATGCACATTGGTAAATCCAAATGCCTTTAATACCTGGGGCACCAGCATTATCCCGCTGCCATGTATGGGTGTATACACTATCTTAAGGTCATGTTCCTTTTCAATCACTTCAGGATAGATACTCAGTCCTTTCACCATATCAATATACTGATCGTCCATATCCTTCCCTATAAGGGTAATATGCGCTTCCCCTCCGCTGAATTTTACATCATCCACACTGGAAATAGCTTCCACTTCTGTAATTACGTTCGAATCATGGGGTGGAACCAATTGCGCACCATCATCCCAATAAGCTTTATACCCATTATATTCTTTAGGGTTATGTGATGCGGTACAAACAACACCTCCTTTACAACCCAATGTACGGATGGCAAAGCTTAATTCAGGCGTTGGCCTTAATGCTTCAAATAAGAAAACCTTTATTCCGTTTGCAGCAAAAACATTGGCTGTGGTTTCAGCAAAAAAACGGCTGTTATTTCTGCTGTCATGCGCAATGGCTACTTTAATAACCTCACCCGGAAAGTTTTTCTTTAAATAATTGGCAAATCCCTGTGTGGCCATCCCAACAGTATATTTATTCATACGGTTAGTCCCTACACCCATTATACCCCTTAATCCCCCTGTACCAAATTCCAGGCTCCGGTAAAAAGATTCTTCCAGTTCACCGGTATTGGATTCCTGCAACTTTTTAATGGCAGTTTTAGTGGCTTCATCATAATTTCCATTCAGCCACACATTCACTTTTTCTGATATAGCAGCGTCCATTGTTTACATTTTAAGGTTTAATATTTCTTTTTATTTATTGTACGTTTTTACGAATGCAGTTCCTGAAAATAAATTTAAACAATATAAGCACCTTTCACTTCTTCCCCTTCAACTATCACCTGTATATGGTCCTGTAAGGTAGTGGCCATAGAAAGGCCTACATAATCCGGTTTTACAGGATATAATTTATGCATTCTTTCCACCAGTACCAGCGTCTGTATACTTTTAGGATAAAAATTCAGTAAAGGTTTCAGCACATATAACAGTGTTTTCCCGCTATTGGCCACATCATCCACCACAATAATGCGCTTATTATTAAAATCAATTTCTTTGCTTAATACCACATCAGAGGGCAAATCTTTATTCAGGGATGCAGATATGATCTGAAATGGCTTTTTGAGATAATTTTTAAGATACCCACCAATTTTTTCTGCAATCACCATTCCATGATGCAAAACACCAATTATAACTAATTCTTCCGTTTCACCTTCCAGGTGCTCGGCTATTTCCAAAGCGAGCCTGTGTAATTTAAAGGTCGCTTCTTCAGCAGTTAAAATATATTTCTTTTCCCCCATAAACTTATTTACTTCAAAGTAACAACAAAGCATTCAACTGAACAACTCATGCCTTTTTAACTGAATCGCTTATCTTAGCATGATAACTGTTTGCTTATGCAATTTATACCACAAATTCTGTTTGCCTTACTTACAATTGCTGCCATTTTTCTGTTTAGTAAAAATATTACTGAAATTAAAAAAAATATTCTTTCCGGGAGGGACGAAGACCTGTCTGATCATCCTGCTTTAAGATGGAAGAACGTGTTATTACTGGCACTCGGACAGAAAAAAATGTTTAAAAATCCATTGGTTGCGGGTATGCACCTGGTAGTGTATGGGGGGTTTATTATTATTAATATTGAAGTGCTGGAAATAGTACTGGATGGCATATTGGGTACACACCGTTTATTTGCCTCTTTTTTAGGCAATATTTATCCCTGGCTGATCAATGCATTCGAATGCCTGGCTGTGCTGGTTATTCTCGTTTGTGCTGCATTTTTAATCAGGAGAAATCTACTGAAACTTAGGCGTTTTGCCAGTAATGACCTGAACGGATGGCCCCGCTCTGATGCCAATTATATTCTCTTTACAGAAATTATCTTAATGTTACTTTTTTTAAAGATGAATGCCAGTGATACCCTGCTCCAAAGCAGGGGCTATGGCCATTATGCTGAACATATTACAGGCAATTTCTGCTGCTCTTCCTTTCTGCACCCTATTCTGAATCATTTCAGCAGCGGAATGCTCGTATTTACAGAACGATGCTGCTGGTGGCTGCATATTACCGGAATTTTTGCTTTTTTAAATTACCTGCCTTATTCTAAACACCTCCATATTTTACTCGCATTTCCCAATGCCTATTATGCCAGGCTGGAACCCCAGGGTAAAATGGCCAATATGCCGGAGATCCAGCGGGAAGTATTATATGCCATGCAACCGGAACTGGCACCTGCCGGAGATACTATTCCGGAAAACCCTAAAAAGTTTGGTGCTAAAGATATTACAGACCTCAGCTGGAAGAATCTGATGGATGCCTATAGCTGTACTGAATGCGGAAGATGCACTGCTGCCTGCCCGGCTAACCTGACCGGTAAATTATTAAGTCCGCGTGCTGTTATGATGAAAACGCGCGACCGGATGGAAGATGCTGCCAAATCCCGCAAATCAAACAATATTGCTCCTGACTCAGGTAAAACCTTACTGAGAGATTATATTTCTGAAGAAGAACTGAGGGCCTGTACTACCTGTAATGCCTGTGTGGAACAATGCCCGGTAAGTATCTCCCCGCTGGATATTATCCTGCAACTGCGCCGCTACCTGGTAATGGAAGATAGCAGTGCCCCGCAGGAATGGAATGCGATGTTCAGTAATATTGAAAACAATTTTGCTCCCTGGAAATTTGCACCGGACGACCGGGATCAATGGATCAATGAAACTGCATAAATTATTATTAAAGAAAAAAAAGAATCTATGAAGGTCAATACAATGGCTGAAATGATGCAGAACGGAGAAACACCGGAAATCTTATTCTGGGTGGGCTGTGCAGGCAGTTTTGATGCCCGTGCCCAAAAAATCACAAAGGCTTTTGCTTCTATTTTATCTAAAGTGGGTATTAAATATGCTGTTTTAGGCAAAGAAGAAGCCTGTACCGGAGACCCGGCACGCAGATCCGGTAATGAATTTCTTTTTCAGATGATGGCCTATAACAATATCCAGATCCTGAATGGTTATGGCATTAAAAAAATTGTTACTACCTGCCCGCATTGCTTTAATACCTTAAAAAACGAATATCCTGCACTGGGTGGCAGTTACGAAGTACTGCATCACAGTACTTACCTGGAACAACTCCTGGCTGAAGGTAAAATCGTTTTAAAGGAAGAACACCCCTTTAAAGCTAAAAATATCACCTACCACGATAGTTGCTATCTGGGCCGGGCTAACCATATTTATGAAGCCCCCAGGCATGTACTGGAAGCATTGAAAACGGAGCTGGTAGAAATGAAACGCTGCAAAAGCAACGGATTATGCTGTGGTGCCGGTGGTGCCCAGATGTTTAAGGAAGATGAACCAGGCACCAGCAGGATAAACCTGGAAAGAACGGAAGAAGCTCTGCATACCGGTGCCGGTATTATTGCGGCAGCCTGCCCTTTTTGTAATACCATGATCCTGGATGGAGTAAAAAACAAGGAAAAAGAAAACGAAGTGTCTGTTTTGGACATTGCGGAATTAATTGAACAATCAATGCTGTAATTATGTTTAAAAATATCGACTGGAAAAGATTTTTTGTGGCATTGCTGGTCCTTTGCCCGGTTTGGATTGCAATTGATATTGCTTATGATGCTGTTTTTAAAACACTTGTCTGGAAACAGGTTTTTGCTCCGGATAACCTGTTTTTCAAAATAGCCGCCGCAGTTGTACTGGCTTATTTTTATGCCACTTATAACAGTATTAAATCCGATAAATAACCGGAATACCGGAAATTTGCAGTTTCCCATATTAAATTAAACAATAGAAATGAATCTGGAATACACACAGTTAATACCGGAAGGCTTTAATAACAATGCCAAAGTATGGATTTATCAGAGTAACCGTTTATTGGGTATCGCAGAGGCTTTACAACTCGAAATGATGCTGAACGATTTTGTTTCGGCATGGGAAAGTCACGGTGCTGCAGTAAAAGGCTATGCCAACCTTTTATTCGGACAATTTATTGTATTTATGGCTGATGATACTGAAGCTAAAATTTGCGGCAGGAGTATCGATTCTGTGGCAAGATTTATACAGGAAGTAGAAAAACATCTTTCCATCAGTTTAATGGACCGCCATGCGCTTGCTTTTGTGGTAAAAGATAAAATTCAGCTGCTTCCTTTATCACAGCTGAAATATAGCGTTGAAAATGGTTTTATCACCCCTGATACCCTGTATTTCAATAATATGGTTACGGATAAACAATCTTTATTATCCAACTGGCTGATCCCTGTAAAAGACAGCTGGCTGGCTGCCAGGATTCCTGCATTGCAGCATTCATAACGTATTAAATTAGAAACAGGACGCTACTGCTCAACTTATTATGTATATCATTTACGGAATACTGAATTGTAATTCAGTAAAAAAAACACTGGATTGGCTGGATGAACATCAGGTCTCTTACCATTTTCATAATTATAAAAAAGAAGGGATCACACCAGAACGTTTAAAGAACTGGAGCACCCAGAAAGGATGGCAATTATTCCTGAACAAAAAAGGCACTACCTGGAAAGCTTTGCATCCGGATGTTCAGGCTGCAACCACAACCGAAAGAAAAGCGATTGCCCTAATGGTTCAAAATCCCAGTATGATCAAAAGGCCGGTGATTGAACTGGAAGGAAAAGTGATAACAGTAGGTTTTGATGCGGCCCAGTATGAATCCATATTTTGAACATACACTGCCAAATACACTTCTTTCAAATACAATAATAACCAATACAAATAATGAACTTAAAAAACAGCGGCTGCCAGTACTGACAGCCGCTGCTTTTATTTATTGGAAACCGGTAACCCGTTCTTAATTCAAAAGTTGTTTCAGTTTTACAGCTAATTCATCCCCATGTAAATTTCTGGCAACTATTTTACCATTGGGATCCACCAAAATATTCTGGGGTATACTTTCAATCTTATACAATTGAGCTACTGCATTGTTCCAGTATTTCAGGTCACTCACATGTGTCCATTCCAGCTTATCTGCTGCAATCGCCTGTAACCAGTTATCTTTCTGCTGATCCAGTGATACACTCAAAACCGTAAAGTTCTTGTTTTTAAACTGCTGGTAAGCAGCTACCACATTGGGGTTCTCCATTCTGCAGGGCCTGCACCAGCTGGCCCAGAAATCCACCAGTACATACTTACCCCTGAAAGAAGATAAGGAAACAGGATGGTTAGCCGTATCATTCTGTGTAAAATCAACCGCACTGGACCCAATCCCGCCTACTTTGGAATCATTGATTTTTTTCTGTATAAAATCAGCATAAATACCTTTCTGTGCTGCCGGTAATAATTTATTGTAACGGGCTTCCAGATCAGCCGGACTCTCAAATAAATCATTAAACCCGGCCAGTATAAATGGTGCTACCGGAGAAGCCGGTTTCTCTTTAATAAATTTATCCAGATTGGTAATCAGGATATTTCTGTACACACTAATCAGCGAATCTCTTTTAACTCCTGGTTTTTCTGCATTGATAGATTTAACAAGCCCTTCCAGATGTGCTTTATGGGTATCAATACTTTTCTGATAAATTACAAAATCATCATTCAGTTTAGAACCTTTTACCACCAGGGATTTCATCGCATTTGCATCCCCGGTTACTGTCATATTTTCATTGCCAATAAAGACAGTCAGTTCTTCCTTATATCCGATAAACCCGATTTTATAAATACTCTCATACTGTAACTTTCCTGTAAGGCTGAAAGCCCCTTTACTGGCATAATCCTGGGCAATGGCATTGCCGTCAGATACATTGCTGATAAATACCAGGGTACTGTCTTTTAAGCCATTAATATTCCCTTTAAGCGAAAAACCTGTTTGTGCACTTAAGGCTACAGGCAATAACAGAAATAATACTATTTTTTTCATATTTACTTTGAATGACGTTTTTTTAATACTTCTTCCACATCCTGCAATTTATATCCTTTAAAGTTAAGTAATACCAAATAATGGAACATAAGGTCCGCCGCCTCATTTAAAAACAGGTCTTCATTATTATCTTTCGCTTCAATCACCAGTTCCACAGCTTCTTCCCCCACTTTCTGAGCTACTTTATTAATTCCCTTTGCGGTTAACCTGGCCACATAGCTTTCCTCCGGGGATGCTTTTCTCCGCAGGGCAATCACTTCTTCCAGGTAATACAGAAAATCATTACTGTGATTTTTTTCACTCCAGCAGGTATCTGCTCCGGTATGGCAAACAGGGCCTAATGGATGTGCTTTGATCAGTAAGGTATCCTGATCACAATCTACTGCAATGGATTTTAATTCCAGAAAATGGCCGCTTTCCTCCCCCTTGGTCCATAAACGGTTCTTACTCCTGCTATAAAAAGTAACTTTCCCGGTTTCCTGTGTCTTCATAAATGCTTCTTCATTCATAAAACCCAGCATCAGCACTTTTTGCGTATTATAATCCTGTATGATGGCAGGAACCAATCCGTCGCTGTATTTTTTAAAATCTATAGTCATCTTTCCTTTGTTTTAAATCCTCACATGTATGTTATGGCTGTAAAGATATTCTTTCAGGTCCTGAATTTCAATTTCTTTGAAGTGAAAAATACTGGCCGCCAGTGCAGCATCGGCATTGGCCTGCTCAAATACATCTTTAAAGTGCTGCATACTGCCACCGCCACCACTCGCAATCACAGGTACCGCTAATTCCACACTCAGCTTTCTGGTAATATCCAGTGCAAACCCCTGTTTAGTGCCATCATGGTTCATAGAAGTCAGCAAAATTTCTCCGGCACCCAATCCTACAGCCTGCCTGGCCCAATCCATACATTTAGCTTCTGTTTTAGTCCGCCCCCCGTTCAGGTATACATACCATTCCCCATCTTCCTCTTTACGGGTATCAATGGCTAATACCACAAACTGGCTGCCAAATTCTTTAGCCAGGTCTGCAATTAACTGCGGATTTTTAAATGCTGCCGTATTAATGGAAACTTTATCAGCTCCTGATTTTAATAAAACCGATGCATCTTCCACAGAACTTACACCACCTCCCACTGTAAAAGGTATATTAATATGCCTGGCAATTCTTTTCACCAGTTCGCTCAGTGTCTTTCTTTTTTCCACAGTTGCGGTAATGTCTAAAAACACCAGTTCATCAGCTCCCTGCTGTGCATACAAAGCACCCAGTTCAACAGGATCACCTGCATCCCTTAAATCCACAAAATTGGTCCCTTTTACAGTCCGCCCATCCTTAATATCCAGACAGGGTATAATTCTTTTGGCCAAACCTCCCCTTGGTTCCATAGCTGCAAACTGAAAAACAGGTATTGAAAATAGTGTATTAAACATGGTATTGTATTTTTTTAAGATCAGGAATAGCAATCCTGCCCTCATAAATGGCTTTCCCAACTATAGCAGCAGCACAACCTATCTGCTGCAATGCTTCCAGGTCCGGCAAGCTTGCCACTCCCCCGCTGGCAATAAAATACAAAGAGGGGAACCTGGTCATAATGTTTTTATATAACTCAATAGACGGGCCTTCCAGTTTTCCATCCTTGCTTACATCGGTACAGAATATTTTAGTAACACCATGAGCGGTATATTTTTCAATAAAATCATAGATCCAAATATCTGTTGTTTCCAACCAGCCGCTTACCGCTATTTTCTCATCTTTTACATCAGCCCCCAGTAAAAACTTATCTGCACCAAATGCCTGCAGCCAGCTTAGAAAGGTTGCTTCATCCTTCACGGCAATACTGCCCACGGTTGCCAGTGCAGCACCGGAATTAAATACAATTTTTACATCTGCCCCGGTTTTAATACCTCCCCCAAAATCTATTTCCAGTTTTGTTTTGGCAGCAATGGTTTCCAACACTTTCCAGTTTTTTACAGCCCCGGCTTTAGCACCATCCAGATCTACCAGGTGTAACCGGTTTAATCCGGCATCCTCAAAAGCTTTCGCCACTTCCAGCGGATGCTCATTGTATATTTTTTTTTGTTCATAATCTCCCTGGGTTAGCCTTACACATTTCCCGTCAATAATATCTATGGCCGGGATAATGGTAAACCCCTTAGTTCCAGCAACGGGTTGCTCCTGTTTATTATCCGATAAATTCAATGTCTTTAAAATTTAGATTTTTTAATGTTAAATGCCTCCTGTCAGATTTCCCCTTTTATTGTCCCCCCTATATCAGCAAACATCCGGTAGCTCTATAAAATTCTTCAGGATCTGTTCCCCTGCTTTTGCACTTTTTTCAGCATGAAACTGTACCCCATAAAAATTATTTGTATGGATGGCAGCTGCATAAGGCTGTATATAATCAGTAGTAGCAATGGCATGTGCTGTCAGGGGCACATAATAACTGTGTACAAAATAACAATAACTGTTTTCCGGTATCCCTTTCATCAGCGGAGATTTCAGGTCACTGATGGTATTCCACCCTATCTGCGGCACTTTCAACCCATTTACAGATACAAATTTTTGAACCGGTTCTTCAAAAACACCCAGGCAGGTGGTATCATTTTCCTCACTGTATTTACATAACAGCTGCATACCTACACAAATACCCAGTACCGGCTGCTGCAGTTTTTTGATCAGTTGATCCAGATTCGCTTCCTTCAGGCTGTTCATGGCACTGCTGGCTTCTCCCACACCCGGAAAAATTACTTTATCTGCTGCCAGTATTTCTTCATGGTTATCTGTTACAATTGCTTCAATGCCAATACGCTCCAGTGCAAACAGTACACTCTGAATATTTCCGGCATTATATTTTATGATTACAATTTTCATTTTCTATCTGTACATTTGTTCGGAAAATTTAAGCGGAAGTAGCTCACCTGGTAGAGCGACAGCTTCCCAAGCTGTAGGTAGCGAGTTCGAGTCTCGTCTTCCGCTCATTATTGTAAAATACTTTCTAAAAAATGCTGTGTTTCCAACACGGCATTTTTTGTATTATGCTCCAGTGCTTTAATATAGGCACTACCAATAATGGCTCCATTTGAAAACCGGCAAACAGATTCAAATGTTGCTTTGTCTTTAATGCCAAAACCCACCAAAACCGGATTGTTTAACTGCATAGTCTGTAATCGCTGCAGATAAGTAGCTACCGCATCAAAATCCTTTTCACTGCCGGTAGTGGCAGAAGAACTGACTGCATATAAAAAGCCGGAACTTAAGGTATCTAATTTCCTTAACCTTTCAGCTGATGTTTCCGGGGTAACCAGGAATATAAAATCCAATCCATATTGTTGAATCAGGGCCCCGTATTCTGTTTCAAATTCATATTCCGGCAGGTCGGGCAATATCAGTCCATCCACTCCCACAGCAGCTGCATCCCTGCAAAATGCTTCAAACCCGTATTGCAGTACCGGATTCATATAACCCATTAAGATTACCGGCAATTTAATTTGTGCCCGCATCCCTTTCAACTGCTCAAATAAGGTTTTTATGGTCATCCCATTTTCCAGCGCCACTAGACTGCTGGCCTGTATTACGGATCCATCTGCAAGCGGATCACTGTATGGCATACCTAATTCTATTATATCTGCTCCGCTTTTTTCCAATGCCTGCATCAGAGATAAGGTACTGTTTAATTCCGGATAGCCTGCAGTAACATATACATTCAATACTTTTTGCTGTTTCTGATCAAATAATGCTTTAATCCTGCTCATTGATTACAATCTTTAAACTTAATATATTGGGTATCAGACTATCTTTTCTGTAAAATGTGCGCTGTTCATGTAGGTGGAAAGGTCTTTATCGCCTCTTCCGCTTAAACATAATACGATGATATCATCTTTTTTAAATTGCATCTGGTGTAAAGCGGCCAGGGCATGTGCGCTTTCCAGAGCGGGAATAATGCCTTCCAGTCTGGACAGTTCAAAAGCGGCATCCAATGCTTCCTGGTCGGTCGCACTCAGAAAAATACCTCTTCCGCTTTCAAATAAGTTTGCATGCATTGGGCCCACACCCGGATAATCCAAACCGGC
>Ga0364881_10395_pt1 | contig 24096 bp, 27 predicted proteins | sample ExccelJu500001D4_5_FD_206923 | JGI IMG/M metagenome (GOLD analysis project Ga0364881, IMG submission 206923) | Enriched cells from Trout Bog Lake Hypolimnion, Wisconsin, USA - BchlTB.July30.5000.01.D4 | ecosystem: Environmental > Aquatic > Freshwater > Lake > Hypolimnion/Profundal zone | place...
TACGTAGCGAATGAAGCAGGACGAATCTTGGCGCCGAAGGCATTAAATAAGTCGCGTAGGTTTTGCTGATTTTTCAAGCAGGAAGCCCGGAAAAATCTTTAAGCAAAATTAGCGACTCCCCGGAAGAAAGTGCAGAAAAAGGTTAGAGTGGGACGGTGCGTCCCTTGTCGCAGTGAAGTGCAATCGGGCCGCTAAACGATTTAGCGGTTTTACCGAAAGCATGGAGTGGCAGAAAAAACCATGATCTGAGTCTAGTCTACGCTAGGTCATGGGTAGCGCTCTTAAATCCCTCCCGCCATTGCCCTATAGCGCTCATCACGCTCGGCATGCACATAAATAGATGTTGTTGATATATCACTATGACCTAGATTGTCTCTTACGATTGCCAATGACACACCTCTATTAACCGCATGACTAGCATGGGTATGTCGCAGCCAATGTGTGCTGGTTTTATTTAAGCGCGCAGCAATGGCAGGATCATCTTTTCCTAACACTTTTGCAGCCTCTCTAAAAAAAGATTTTAAGGTTCTAGCAAGCGAAGATACTGTTACACCTTTTTGTCTATCACCTCGAATCTTGCCTATCAAATAGGTACTAGGCGAAACATACTCTAATGAAGACAGTTGTCTTTCACGCAAATGCGTATTAATTTGTTCAATCAGTAGCGGGGGTATAGGAACCTCTCGATATTTTTGACCCTTACCCACTACGCTCAGCCAGTAATGCGCCTCATCTGTATAGGCAACATTCTTAATATGACCTGTCGTTGCCTTAACCAACTCATCTAAACGGAGACCTGTTCGATAGGCAAATAATAAAATAAAATGGATGCGCTGATAATAACGTTTTTGATCTTCTTTAAATGCTTCATTGTTCGCCTGCTGATTGGCATACGCCAATACCTTTTCCAACAAAACAGGTGGCAGCACTTTTTCTATAACGCTATGTTGTTTCGGGTAATGCTCATAGGCTAAGCCTGAAAATGGATTGCTATCAAGATAACGCTGACCCACCAACCAATCACAAAGAGAGGATAAAATTATCTTTGAATGTTTAACACTAATCGGCTTTAGCGCCCCCTTAAATGGTCGCCAATGAGACGATGAACGATCTGATGACTGACTAACCCATATATCCTCAGGTATTGGATTCGTTAAAAAACGTAGGTATTCCGCGCAATCAATGGTTGTAATAGAGGAAAAGGCCTTGCATTTTGTCAAAATAGCCCACAACAAAAATCGCTCAGCCTCTTTACGATATGCCCTAAAGGTCTGATGACGCGTTAGCCATAAAGATAACCATGCTTGAATTGCCTCGTAATCATTATTGGCCTCAATTTTACAACGCAAAAATGGCGCACGGTTTAATCCTTGCGAACCATTCATACGTTCCGGCAACAAGAAGCGCTCAAAAGGGGCTACGCCCGAAATTCGAATTATGGCGCACTGATCTACCTTCGTTTTTTTACTAAGATCCAACACAATACCTAATTCTTTTGCGTAGGATTCAAAAAATGTTTCGACGAGCATCGCTGACTTAAGGCCAAAATTGGGCAACAGCTTCCACCATTCAGCGCCTCGATCATTAATAAAGGCTGCAAGATCATTTAACGTTTTTAAACCTGCCTCATTTAGTCGACAAGCAATCTTGGCAACAAACCAAGCACCCACCTCACTATCAGGCTGCGGTTTCGGGTTTAATTTTGAAAGGCTGTCCAGTGATTTAAGTGCAGCCTCCATCCATTCAGGACTATAACCTCTATCCTGACGCCAAATGGCTTCGTGTTTACTTAGATTTAATTGCTTAGCTTTAATAGCTAGATATGAGCGTAACTCTTTAACTTTTTTTTGAGTCTCTTGTCGACTTGCATCGCTTAAATACATTTCCCCTAGGATAGTCCAATCGACGCCTTGGATCCAGCCTCGCAGTAAAGCATGATATTCTGATGATAGGCGACTTAAGTTGGTCATAATCGTAAAAGGCGTGGTTAACTTAAAACTATTCTAACAAAAAAACATTTAAAATATTGATATTGCGGTCTGGTCATGAAATTTTTAATAGTCTGGTTATTTTAAAACATATGATTCGCTTATTAATTTTTAACGAGCAGATCAGTAGGTTTAAGTCACAAATAACGTTGACTTAGATTTAGTTAAAAAAATTTTTAACAACAACTTCATTCTGGTGGCCAGTAGGTTTAAATCACAGCGTTGAACTACCTTCCATGATTTCGTGTCGGCTTGATTTCACTTTTGCTATCTTGAGCTCGACTATTGCGGCAGTGCCAATAAGGAAATCCTCTAAGAATTGGAGTGTACGGACCTTATTCAGTAGGTATAAGTCACAGCAATCACAACTAACAAATCGAAGATGATGCAATCAGTAAGTTTAAGTCACAGCGAGTCGGTAAGCTTAAGTCACCATAAAAACCATCCATACGTTTTACCTAAATAAATCAACTCCTAAGCGAAGCCAGTAGGATTAGGTCACGCAGCACAGTAGGTATAAGTCACCATAAAAACCATCCCTACGTTTTACCTAAATAAATCAACTTAAGCGAAGCCAGTAGGATTAAGTCACGCAGCACAGTAGGTATAAGTCACCATAAAAACCATCCCTACGTTTTACCTAAATAAATCAACTTAAGCGAAGCCAGTAGGATTAAGTCACGCAGCACAGTAGGTTTAGATCACAACTCAAATAAAGCAGGATAATTTTGCTTAAATAGGACTATTTTAATGGCAATGCTCGGTAGGTTTAACTCACGACATTTGATATAAGCAGTAGGTTTTAGTCACATCTTTTTAAAAATTAAAACAGATACACACATTAACCAGTAGGTATGCGTCACTGATACAAGCTAGTCAGTAGGTTTAACGCACTGGAATCGGTAGGATTATGTCACAGAAACTAACTTAAATTATTGATTTAAAATCAAATTTCAACTGGCTTCTTTTATAATCTTTTCTTATTTAATCTTTAAAGCATTATATATATGGAGTGTTTCATAATTAAAATTATACCTGCCCCAACCCATAACGGGCGAATTTTTAAATGTTAGACATAACTATAACAGGGTCATTAGCCTCGAAATTTGAAGTTTGGACGCAGGCGACGTCCAAGATTCAATTCATAATACTCTGTATTTGAACGAGTTTTTATGTAATTGAATTATGAAACAAGCCAATAGATCTAAAAACAAATTAAGCGTCCAGAAGTTTTGCATCGCTCCATTTCTTGGTTATGTATTTTTTGTTGCTCTAATTGATTTTGTTGTTGCTGCAACTGTAATTCTTGCTCTTTTTGTATAGTATGCTCTCTTGCTAATTGTTGAGCTTGTTGCTGCTGCATCATGGAATTGTATACAAAATAATCAGTAACGTTAATTGCTTGTACATGAGCAGGAAAAGCAAAAATTACGGTTAGTATTTTCAACAACATGGTTTTATTTTTCATTTCTTATTTCTCAAAAAACCTCTAACAGAGGCTTAATCTTAAACTTTACTCAAGTGAAATGAAGTAACTCCTAAAAAGGAATGTCATCATCCATATCATCATAATTTAAACCTAATGGCATATCAGCTACATTATCCATTTTTTTTGCTGGTACAGCATAATTATCCTGTTTTACTGAATAATTAGGCGACATTTGATTACCTACAGAACCTGTCGCATCGCTACGACTCCCTAACATATGCATTTCATCAGCAATTATTTCAGTAGTGTAGCGATCAACGCCTGCTTGATCTTTCCACTTACGAGTACGCAAATGCCCTTCAACATACACCTGACTACCTTTTTTTAAATATTCACCAACAATCTCAGCTAAACGCCTAAAAAAAACTACACGATGCCATTCTGTAGACTCTTTTCGTTCACCCGTTTGTTTATCTTTCCAGCGCATAGAGGTTGCCAGAGTTATATTAGTAACTGAATCGCCGGTCGGCATTAATTTTACTTCCGGATCAGCTCCTAAGTTGCCAATCAATGTGACTTTATTAAGCATTGTTTTTCCTAAAATAATTTAGTGGAATTTTTGAATAAAAAATTGTTAAACCGATATCGACACAACAAAACCTTCGTCATGGTTTTTAGGGGAGTCATTCGATTGCTCAACCTGTGATTTATTAAGCAGTCTTTCTTTCTTTTCGCCTGCCCATACTAAAATATTGGCTATCTCGTTACGTTGCACTGTTTCTATTTGCTCGTTTATCAACATAGTTTGCATTGTCGCTACCAATTTCCCTAGGGCATCAAATATAGCAGCATCACGATCCTCAAATAATCTATTTTTAGTGTTTGGTAACGCTTCAATGCTTGCATAATTCCCTACTTGAAACTCATAAGCATGACCTGAAAGCCAGTGTTGCTCGCGTTCTACAAGAAAAATAGTTGCAGATGAGCGATCAGCTTCGCTGGCAAATTGAAATAACTCGCACTCTTTTGCACTAAATTGATCGATTTTACTACGATTTGATGTATCTACTAAGGTCATCTCACTGCTAGCCAGTCGTTTAAAAGCTAATTCATATTGACCAGGCACAGACATGGATTGATCAACAATATTGACACCTTTAAAACCAAGTCCTGACAAATCGTGAGTATCAGTCTCCGTCAGTGAAACCACATAATGAACACTACCCTGTTGATAAGCTATAAAAGGCGTATTACCCTCAAACCAAATAACACTTTTATATTTGCCAGAGGCAAGACTTTTTTTGTCTTGAATAAATATATTGGCCAGTAGCGCTGTCTGCTGGTTTTTATGCGTAAATGGATGAGCTTTCACTATTTTTAATTGCGCAGAAAACAAGGCTGCTGTTTGTGAGCCTGGCTTATCGTTATTAAAGCTAGATTCTTTAGTAAGCATGTTAATGGCATGATTGTCATTGACACTTCTTTCGATAAACACATTATCTAGTTTCGGTATGTCATCATTAGCTGGCTTTACGTCATCATAAGTAACTTGGTTATCTATGTTAGGGACACTTTCATTTGTCATCTCTTCTAGAATAGGTTGTTCAATAATAAACTGCACACAATAATGTTGCTCATCAACCTCATCTGGATGTACATCTATCATTGTCACATCAGGAGTATTGGTTAATTTCGTGACAATCTCTTTAGTCAACGGCGCAACCAACAATTTATTTGATTCCTCACTAAAACCATAGCGAAAAAATGCACTTTTCACATCTTGCTCAATTTCAGCAGCAGCCGTTAAAGGAACCACGACAAAAAAGTGCGTTGACACGCCGTTTTGAATAAGGGTGCGCTTTAGTAGCTTTACATTATGATTTGAAAAGTCTGGCCATTGCATAAGAATACTCTAGTCTCACTGAAAACAAATATTAATTGAATATCATAATACCATAATTTACGGTTCGTCTGCTAGTAAAGCTGTAATCACAGCAATTCCCAATTTAAAACATTAGGTTTTAACTGGTAATTCTATCCCACCATTTAGCATAAACTGCATTAGATGCTGCCAGTTATCAAAAGGGATGAATTGAAGCAAAGTACGAAAGTTTTCGAAGAAAGTCCGTCTAGAGGGTGCCGAGCTTCGAGCTGCGCTGTAAGCTTCGTCCAGCCATTCAAGCGAGGTATGGGCGAGGAAAGCCAATAGATTAAGTGTGGCCAGAAAATTGGATAAATACTGTTTACCATGTGCAAAATTATGGTCGAAATGATAGCCATGGTTTTTTAGGACATTATTGTTTTCATTCTCAACTTTCCATCGGGCACGGCCTGCAGCGACCGTTTGCTCGACATTGTATTCGTCAATGGTGTGCGATGTGGCCCACGCATTGCGGTAGACCAACTCTTGTTTGGCATTGGTGATGGTGACTTCGCACCAGTTTACCAGCAGGGCATCGTCGCTGTCGCGTAGCGGCACTTGATTGATATAGCGGTAGCGTTCGGTCAGGCGTTGCTTGCCGTTCCAGCGACTTTTTTCAAGAACTTGAACTTCACCTGTTCGAGTAAAGTCAGCCACCCATTCATACAGCAAGGCGTGGGAGTCTGGCTTGCAGACGAAAAGAAAATCCATCTGCTGTTGCTTGACTGCTTCACAAAACGGCTGGTGACAATACAGGTCATCGCCCAACAGGGTAATGCGCCTGGGTGCGTAATGGCTACCCCAAACCGTTAGCCAACGCTTTGCTGCCGCCAGTTCGCAATCCTGTTTTTCCTGACCGTCTTGAGCAACGACAAACTCAGGCGGCAAAGGCACCACGCGGCTTTGCCCAGGTGCGACGATAACGGGTGTAACCACTATGTGGCGGTACAATATTTTGCCGTTTTTCAGCGTTTGCTGGGTGCAGCAGGGACAAGAAATCTTTTCTGAGCTAAATGAATCGGTGCCGTCCAACGCGACCAGTAACGTACCGCCAATACTTATAAAGGGCTTCAGGCAGCCCTGTGCGTAAAGCTGGTCACCGGCCTCCGCTAACATCGGATACAGAATTTCCGGTGCAATAGGATCCAAGAGGTTGCCAATTTGGCTAGTCGAGGGAATTTGATGGATACCGAAAATCGATTGCGCATTGTTTCGGTTGTGATGCTTTTGCATCCGCAGTTGATAGTCCAAAAACGACGGACTTTGCGAAAAAAAGACCGAGAACGCGCTTAACGCGGCATCTCCCACCGCATATTTCTGATTATTGCCTTGTTTTCGGTAATCCGGTAGCACGTTAAAGGTGTTGCGTATCTGGTCAACTATGTTCAAGTCCATTTTTTTATGCTTATGCCGCTTGGGTTCTAAGGCGTTAAGAAAGACTTTATTTTATCAGGGTTTTAAATTGGGAATTGCTGCTGTAATCAATGGCTTGTTTCATGATTTTTTAAACTAAAAAATCGTTCAAATACAAAATGGCACTTAGTTATTTTTTCTTTTGCTTTTCTCCAAACATTTAAAAATTCGCCTACTACGGGTTGGGGAGGTATAATTCTAACTATGAATTACGCCAAAGGTATTTTTAACATGCTAAAATTAAACCATCGATAATAGATGATCTAAAAACAAAATCATGAGCCAGTCTAAAAAACTAAAAATCATCGAAAAAGTCTTGCCTGCAAATTTTGAAGCTAGCTCAAAACAATTAGATTTATTCCAAGAATTCTTATGTAACACCTCCGATCAGAAAGACAAGCTCTCTAACACCATTGAACTTTGGGAAAGCATTCCAAAGTATTCGGTGACACCGCAAGCGCAAAATGGCCTTCGAACCAAAGAAGGTTTACTGCCTAGACTTGAAAAGGATTTTGTCTACAAAGACATACAATACAAAATAAAAGTAACAGCCGCCATATTAGACTCTGAGGATGGCGAAAAGGCTTATTATCCGTCCGCCTCTGATGAGATTGTTGAAGATGCGCTACGTAAAATAGCAGCCGATAGTGAAAGTGGCTTTTATGACCAACTTAATTTTAAAAGTGGGGTTGTTTTTTCTATACATGCGCTCCGCAATGAATTAAAAAAACGCAATCATACAAGATCTTATTATGAGATCGTTAAAAGCCTCAATATCTTAGCAGGTAGTCATATAGAAATTTTATTGCCAGACGGAAAAGGCTTTGCAAAGACTAACTATCTACCTTCTCTCGTAGCGGTCTCGAAACAAAAATTAAGCGAAGACCCTAATGCAAAATGGGTTGCACAGTTCCATCCCTTAGTGACTGAATGTATTGCAACCACAACCTTTAGGCAGTACAACTATCACCTAATGATGTCTCACAGCACACAATTAGCACGTTGGCTACATAAAAAATTATCGCACAATTATACTCACGCCTCCTTTATTAACACTTACCAGGTTTGGCTATCAAGCATACATAGAGACAGCGGCTTGATTGATTATAAGCGCCAATCAGATATTATTAGAAAACTTGAGGACGCATTAAAGGAACTTAAGGCTAATGCAGTCTTATCCAATTTTGAGCGCGCTGAAACTATTAAAGGTGGGCGTAACAAAATTTTGGATATTAAGTACTCATTATCTCCACACCATGACTTTATTAAAGATGTTAAAGCAGCAAATAAACGTCAAACGGAAGCAAAGTCAACTATCACTTAGTGGCGCCTTCTGCAAACACCAAGGCTCTTTTTCCATAATTTAATACTCGGTTAACTGTCTCTAACGCAGCTGGCGTTAACTGTTTATTTTGTTTTCTTAATTCATATAAATAAACATTCACCATATCCATATGTCCTTCTAGTGCAGCAATTTGTTTGCTTGCTGAAGCAGGCTCATGAGTACTTACAAAGCCCATCACATGCGTATACGCATTAATCTCATCGATGCAATTAGCCAAAGTGTTTTTAGGGGTGTTTCGTGCATATTGATTAGCAATAGGTCCTGATGATAAATATGGCAAAATGTCAGCATTCGTCATGCTAGGCCATAATTGTGGCTCCGTTACATAGGGCTTAAGATAATCTTGGTCGTTAATCCAAAAAGCCTTATGCGCAGCAGAATCTACATGAATAAGCTCATGCACAACGGTGGCAAGATGCTCAAACGGTAATGTGAAGCCTTGATTTTTAGCATAATTTTCAAGTACTAGTCGATGCGAACTATAGGTTTTTAGAAGCTTTGCCAATGGAGGCGCCTCTTTAGCCAATAACTCTTCTGGATTGGCGCTGGCAAATGATGGCGCTATAAAGCAAAGAGACACGATCAAAACAATTGCTGTTACCTTGACTACAAAATAGAAATCATTTGCAGAAGTGATTAGAAACATGATTTGTTTTTGAGATCGCATGGCGTTTCCTGAAATAAGATAATAAATCTATTTTAACAAAAAAACCACAGAAACGGTGCGCATAGACTTTAATCAGCAAAACAGTGTTTAGTTGGCATAGTAACTAAACAAACACTTTTCTCTTAAATTTTTACCTTAATTTCACTCGCATCGTCATCGTAATTATAAATAACCGTATTCAAATTATAAGCTTCTCTTAAGCTAATCATTGTTATATAAGAAAGTTGATTATTTGGATCTAATGCCGGCCATATAATCGCTTTAATATGTTGAAGTTCTTTTTGCTCGAATAAGCGATTTATTAGCTCAGGATTATTGGCTATTTTTCTAAATAAAGTTCTATCTGATAAAAACATAGTCTTAACAATTGACTTGTCTTTTGACCATATCTCTAACAGATCGGTTAAGTTAGATTTACATAACAAAATATTGAGTACATCAATATCATTGAGATCATCTAGACTTTGATTAATTAAAGCAACACCGTTACTTTGAATTGAGATATCAACTCTTGAATAAACCTTGCCCAATTTGTCGAAATAATCCCAAAGACACGCATTGGCTTTTTTAGCTGCATTGCGTCCATAAAAACCAGTTAATCGCCCCTTAGGTAAGTTATCTTGCTTTAAAACACTATTATTTACTGAGCCTATGTAAGGCTTATCCTGATCATCGTAAGATACGTGTGTTAATAAGGTGATTTTTTTTTCAATTTTAGTCATAATTTTTTTAGAAACTCCTTAGAATGAATTATAAGTACTATTCGTTAACTTTTGTCATCACTATCTATATTTCATAATAGTATACCATAAAAATAGTTACTATAACTGTGTTTGTAAAATATGCTATTGCGCTATAATAGAAAAAAGACACTAACCTTATTTGCTATGAAATCAAATTCAAATATTATGAACAACAAAATTAACCCTCTTGATTTAGCTAAGATCATTCCTTTTCATAACAAAAACGATACTAAAGTACCTGTTAAGCAGGAGGCGCCACGACCTATGCTTTATAGAGATTTTGTTAATCTTAAAAGCTTACTTAGCATTAGTCTTGTTGATCAGCATTTTTTAGCTGGCACTATGACTAATCTTTGGGCGCCCGGTAATTTTGATAAAATTAAGAGTAGTGCTTCAAAAATAAAGCAGCTTATGGCAAGCGATCCATCTGTTGACGAGTGTATCCGAATATTTGAAGACGTAAACAATTATTTTGATTTTATTTTATCTAAAAAAAGCACTTGGTTGGATTGGCTTAAATCGAATATTAAGGAATTTCAAGAACGGTTTCAGGAATTTAATCAGCACAAAGCCGACAAGAGTAGCCAAGATGCTCTCATATTGATGGGAGACCTAAGTGTTTTTTTAGATAAATTCCAAAAAGGCTGCATTGAAAACCTGAGCGAAATAAGAGACCCTACTTTTTCAATTATTACACGAGTAATTCAAAAACATCCAAATTATTTGTTTTTACCACACGATCCTACTTATCCAGAAATATACAGTATTATAGATAGAGCTTGGAATTATGGTGGCTGGTTAGATGAAGCGTTTGATGAATTAAATCCTGTTTATCAAGACTTAGAACTATCCCCTAAACGTATCGGAATTTTATTTGGGTGCTCAGCTACCACTGGTTACAGCTGGGAAAATGAAAACAATATATCGAAAATTATCATTCATTTAATGATGATCGTTAAGTCCGTAATCGAAAAAAATGGCGCAGCAGGCTTTAAAAAGTATATTGAGATTGTTCACGAAGAGGCCTTATCGCGAGGCATTGATACTCAAAAAGAGCTCTGGTCTACTGGATGGAAAAATAAGTCACGCAATGATAATAATGATGGTGTTAATTACCCTTCAAGAATGCGTATTCGAGATATGATTAATTTACGTGACAGACTTGGACTTACTTTAATTGATATACAATGGCTAATAGGTTCTCTTGGGCACATGTCATCTGTTAAAGATGGGGGTATTATAGAGGACCCTACCTTTGCCCTTATTATTCGTTATCTTATCAAATATCCTGAGGATCTTATTATCCCAAAAGCGCCTAGCGCATCTAAATTTATTGAAATAGTTACACCTATATGGAATCAGACTAAATGGAAATACTTGGATTTTAATTTATCTAGAATTGGCATTATGTTGGGCTGTACAAAGATTGCGGGGTATTCTTGGACCAGGCAAACCACTATGCCTTCTCAATCAGTTCAGCATTTAATGCTTATTATACTGAAAGCCATTGAATTAGACGGTAAGGACGGCCTTGAAAATTATTTGACGATTCTTGAAGAAGAAGCAAGAGCTCGACAAGTAGGCACAGAGAGGCTTTGGATTAAAGAGGGCTGGTCCACATTTAAAAGACAGGGTTATGTGGCTAAGTAGACTTAAGATTTTATTTTTTGTACGGTCAGGAGTGATGTTTGAAGAATTTTTACGACCATCTTGATGCTGATGTAAAAGCGCTGCTATTGGCGCAAATACGGGATCTATGGACGCATACCTCAACTGCTATCGAGGGAAACAGCCTAACGCTTGGCGAAACAAGCTTTATTCTTGAGGAAGGCTTGACCATACAAGGCAAGCCTCTTAAAGATCATAATGAGGTTTTTGGGCACGCAAAAGCTATTGAGATTATCTATTCATTGCTGCCCGCTCAACAAAAAAACATAAGCAAGCAAGATCTGTTTAATTTACACGAAACGGTTCTAACTGAACGAATCAGGGATGTCGAGCAGCCAGTAGGCAATTGGAAAAGACAATCGAACTACACAACGTACATCAATAGCGAAAACAAACAAGAGTGGCGAAAATACCCAGCGCCTCGCAATACTGATGGTTTGATGTCACAATGGCTAAACACCTTAAATGCAGGCTTGCAAAATGAGCTCACAAGGACTGAAGCGATACAGGCCTATGCTGACTTACACTTAAGTTTTGTGAGCATTCATCCTTTCTTTGATGGTAATGGCAGAATGGCTCGTTTATTAGCTAATCTACCCGTGCTTAATTCAGGATTTCCTCCGGTCGTAGTGCCACAAGAGGATCGGTATCAATACAAATTAACGTTGTCTAACTATCAGAGTACTATCCAAGACCTCGTTAACCTGAAAGATATTAGCGATCTACCAAAGAATTCAGAAAAAGATGCTTTTGTTAATCTATGTAAAAGCTATTGGTGTGAGACTCATAATTTAATTGATAAGGCCAATAAAGTACAAGAAGACCGTCAAGCTGACTCGGATCGACCTGGGTTCTGATGATACGTTGAGCTGTGATCTAAATCTAAGTTCAGGCGATTTTAACAAAAGATGATTAATTTTGATGGTGCCATAGCTATCATAGTGCGGCTATACAGTGATTCTTCCGACCTGCCCTCTTGTCTTGCCCTGCTAGGTGACACTGCTAAACACCTTGAATAAAGGACGATAAGTAGCCTATAGTAGACTAAGCAATTTTTAAACTATTTTCCATCAAATCAGTGCTATTAAAAATATAACCTAGCGTCTGAGAGATGCTTAGACTATAGGCTTCTATTTTAGAAGGCGGTAACTCGTTTAAATCAATAATAAATGACTCAACTAAAATCGATTGTGCGTTAGCCGTATCCAGTATGTTATTTAGCATCACCAGGTCCTCTCGACTCAAGATTTCATCGTTTTTCTGGGCTTCTTGTTTTTTACGATTAAAGCTGTTTATGCAGACATTAATGCGCTTGGCCAAATGGGTCATTTCTTTTTTCATTAAAATGGTTTGAGACAAACATGTTGCCGCATGATCCAGGTCTGCTTTTTTTTGTTGCATGGCGAATTCCTTTTAAATATGTTTATATGAGGTAACGTAAAATCTGTTCCCTTTAAGGTCGTGGGTGGTTCACTGGGCTGGCATTCAGTAGCGTTGTTAAGTTAAGCTACTAGGCTTGTATACGTTCGTTAAAATTCAAAATAAATGCCCTTGATTTTATTTCTTAGTCTTATGGCGTCTAATCCAAAGACATAAAGAGCCTCTTTCAGTGCTCTTAGTAATTCTCTACGTGGAATATTGCCAGCAGACAGAATTTTATCGATACGCCATGAAGTTTCTAGTGTGTTTTTTGATAAGTCACCCCAAGAAGAGCCATACAAAAACACATTGACTAACTGGCCTTGCCAAAAGAGGACAAACATATAGGTTGTTTCTTTGATACCATTTGATAGTATCTCTGGAACACCAACAACACCCATGGGCATTAAGGCGATATGTCTTTCATAATCGACCGCCCATTGATAAGGACTCATTGCATGCTTATGAATGGGATGCGGAACTTTATTTAGATTAATGCGAGCCTTTTTTGCTTCGTTTACATATTCGCTTATGAAAGCCATAATTTTCCTACAGTTCGATAGTATGTAATGACTGTTAGTTGGGGTAATTAAACTTGATTAGCACTGAACTACATTTTCAAATCATTCTCTCCTTCAAATTCATGTGGCAATATATGAGCAACATGCTTTTCACTTTGCAATAGATGCACTGTTTCAGAAACCTTGGTGCTAATGCCGACCATGGATGACAGTTGTGAGCCTATCAACAAGCCTTGATCTGAATGATGGACTGGAGGTGATTGGGCATTATGGCTCGCCAATGGTTCGCTACTTTTCTGCTTAATAAACGCTTTAAGTTCTGGATGTTTTGCTAATTGCTCAGGTGTTAGTTCATTAAATTGCCTTTTAATTTTAGCGACAACCATTCTAGTTTCAATAACCGAGCCGACATATGGAGTATGCTTTGCTGACTGCCTCTGCTCTTTTGTTAATGAAATATCAATACCTGCTTTCACGAGTACGCCCAATTTATTAGCCGCATTAGGCATACCAGCTATTGTGGCATGCCTAATCGTTTCGTATTCGCCATCACTTAAAGCAACGCCAGCCTGATGTTCGTAATATGTTTTAGGATGGCCAACATAATTTAATTGCTTGACAGCATCGTCTCTTATATCGGCCATGTCCTTTTTAAAGCGCGATATTGATTGTCTATATTGATTAGCAAATTCCTGCATGAATCCATGACTGGCATTGGTCTTGAGATCATTAAGTTCAGGATGTTCTTTTAATTTTTCTAGCGTCAATTGATCTCTAATTTTTTTGAGTATCATTTTTGTTTCAATAAGCGAGCCAACATAGGGGGTTTGCTGTATGGAGCTCTTCTCTTCATCTGATAGTGAAAATTCAATACCAGCCTTTTTTAGCTTTGCAAAGCTTTTATCGATATTGAGCATATTGCCATGAGTGAATTTTTCAATAACATCCAATTCTGCATCACTAAACTCAACCCCGGTTCTTGCAAAGTGATAAGCTTTAGGGTCACTTATTTGATGATATACGTCGACAATATTGATTCCAATATCAAACCATTGCGCGTCAGCATCTTGATGATTCCAGCGCACTCCTTCATGACTAAAGTTTTTTGGTATACCAGTAGCTAATACCATACCCAAACATAAAGCGCCTACATTAAGAAAAATACTAGAGCCCTTTAATTGACGATCAAGGCCTTCAGCAATAACAGCAGAGCCTTTTGTGGCACTTAAGTGTTGAAATGACTTATGTAGGCTTTTTATCTGTTCACTTAGAGACATACAACAGTTACCTTCTTTATAAAATTGGCATGTTAAATATTAATTAATTATTATTATACCATAATCGTATAGCGGGTCAATAGGCTAATATAATTGCCCATCATGAAATGCGTCACTAAGACAAAGCACCATAAAGCGTTTCAATTTAATTATAGAAAAGCGACTATTCGCCACGCTACTTTCATTGACCAAAAGTTATCTATACCTTAACATTAAGACAAATTTAATGTTAACCGACGCCGCCTCATGACCTTCCACACACATCAAAACAAACTCTCCCAACTCGGCGAAGTCATACAAAACTCTATCAAGCTTTAATATGATTGATTTTGATAATGCTATAGGCGTCATTAAGCGGATATATGGCGATACTGCCGACCTACCCTCCTGCCTAGTATTGGTAGGCGGCACCGCACTAGCAGCGCATCGCATCAGGAAAATGTCTGAAGACATTGATTTCTATGCCAAGTCTTTTCCAGAACAGCGTTTACTAGAACTAGAATTCGAATTAAAAAAACAATACGGCGAAAGCTTTAAAATAGACGCAACAAGCACAGAAAACATCCGGGGTCAGGTCATGCTGCGTGACATAGAGGACGCATCAACCCAAATTCAGAGTATCGACATTAATGGTAAAGAATTGCATATCAAAGCCCTCTCTATAGAGGATCTCTATCTATTAAAGTTAATTGCTAATCGACCAAAAGATAAAATCGATCTTCCTCTTATAGCTGAAAAAACCAACTTTGATAAGCTCATAGCAAGAGCGAATCAGCAATGGCAAAACATTGGTAATCGAGATATGGTGTTAGGTATTCTTGATGACTTTGTTAATCGAGTGGCGATTGATTTTACTGTTGAGCCCAAAGACATTATTAGTGCGTTAAGCGTCCCTGCTTTCTACAAAGACATGCTGCTAAAATCCCATTGCGATTCTGACTTAGATTCAGATGCTAGTCCACGCTAATAAATCCCTCGATGAACTGATCGAACAAGAAGGTCTGATGATCTGTGAGTTGGTTCGTTTGTTTAAAAACAAAACCCCTTTTTCGGAATGGCCAGACTTTCTTTACTCGGTATTCTGGTACGCGATTCAACCATCAGAGAATCAAATAGAAACCCAAAAGGCCAACAACCTTCGAAAGTTAAGCGGAGTAGATATTACGCAGATGCCCAAGCCTGTCATCTTTGAGCAAGACATTGTCTTTTTGCGCTCAGTTGATCGGGTGAGAGCTGATTTGGCTCGGCTGATTGGGTTTAAGGCTGGTGCGGGGCTGTAGGCTTTAATCAAGAGAAACGCTAAGCGAAACCAAAGTCTCGCTTAGTGCGTCATCTTTGGTGGGCTACATGGTCATGCTGCGTTCTTCTTCGACATGTTGTTCGGTGGGTGTGCGCAAATTCTGACGCAGCAGTTCTTTATTATCATCGGCAGTTACTTGAGAGGCCTCTTTAATTCCAATTGAATAGCCGCCATTAGGAGAAATGTTAATTTTCCCAATGCCTAGTTGTAATATTTGAGGTAGATCCGTTGATACGCCTTGACCTTCTACTTTCTTCTTAAGTGCATCAAATAAATCCGCATATTTTTGATCTTTCGTCATAACATCTTTAACTGCACTATAACATTCTTTTATTTGTTCCTTAGAAAAATCAGGTGTGCTTGGGTTTTTTCTAAGAGATTTTTCAATTCGATGCGTCAGACCGTAAGCTATTGAGGCCTCGCTACTTAAACTGTATAAAGCAGTTTGATGTTGTGGAGCATTTAATTTATCAGAACGATACTCGCCCCTTTCCCGCATTAGATGTGCAGTTTCTGGCTTCTCTTCATTTCCAGGAATAATAGCAATGCTTGTACTGTAAGTATGTCCTAAAACATTTCCTCTTATGTCACTGTCGGGTGGAATGCTGCGCACTTTAGCATCATCTATCATTAAAGTTGCGCCAACAAACAACCCTTTAGGAAGCTCATCTATGTGTTTTGCAGTTAGCGAACATGCTACCTTTAGGTTGTCCGGAAGTTTTGTGGTTCTATGGTCGGTTACTAGCGCACCGAGAAAATGCATTCCTCTAGGAAGCTCTGGAATTGAAATAGGTGCATCTCTTTCAACCTTCCTTAGATCTACATCTGCATCTAAAGAAAATGATCTATGTCCTACTGTAAGTTCACCATCTATAATTAGCGAATCTCTTATAAATAATCGATTGCCCTCGTAATATGAGTCTGGTTTTTCCAATAGACTAGCCATGAGACTGTCTTCTGACTTGAATTGACCATTATTTTTATCAATCGCCGCTGAGCGGTCATCTATACCCTGCTGTCTCTCAGCAATTGATTTAATCTTTCGAGTTTCTGGCGTCGAATATGAGTGCATATCAACCGATTCTTTTTCTCTTTTTGCCTCGTCATCAAGCCACGCTTGGTTATCTGATGCTTTAAGTTTTAGTAAGATAACATCCCCTTCCGAGAACTCACTATGCCCCTTATCATTCTGAATATCTTCTATCTTTTTTTCAATTAACTCTATTTGATAATAAATTGATGGACGTAGACTCTTTATCTCCTCTTGAGCAAAATGATATATATGAGCTTTACTCTCGACTTCATCCATAAACACATCAAACTTACTCTTGGTACCTTCTTGCTTCATTCTCATTGCCTCATAAAATAATTAATATTGTTTTTTAGACCGCCCTAAACCAACCCCTTCTCAATCAACCGAGTCGTCGTCACAATAAAGCCAAGATCCTTAGCCATACTAGCAAAATACTCATCGATATCAGTGACTGGCAGTTCCTTTATAGCCACTATCAAGGGCAGCAATAAAGCTTGTTGATAGTTTGCCAGCTCTAACAATTCGCCCGTCATTGTGAATACTTCATCGCCTGCGGCAATCGTCTTATCTTTCTCAAAGCCCAGCTTTGCCAACTCTAAGTTGCTAATGCATTTTTTAAGCTTCACCGAAAGACTGGTTATTTCTTTTTCGAGCTTCTTTCGCTTGGCCATAAAGACGGCCGTTTTTGTTAATTCACTGCTCATATCATTCATTGCAACACCAGTACCCAAAATAGGATCAAAAATTTAATCTATAACAGTCGCAACGTGATTAGCGCGACTGTTAAAACTAAGTCGATATTACAATACCATAATTGCGGGGGGGGGGCAAGAGGCGTGCCAAAAAATTAATTTTAAGGCTAATGGTTTGATTTAATTGGCTATTGGGAGGCACAATTTATGTGATAGAAAGCCAGTCAAAGTCAACTCATCACCCAGACACTGATTGACAAAAAGTTAGCTATGCCTTACATTATCCTTATTTAATGTTAAGCAAAACTACCCTATGGTCTTTCACGTACACCAAGACAAACTCGCCCAACTCGGCGAAGCCATACAAACCGCCAGAAAACTTCGGACGCTCACTCAAAAAGATTTAGCGATCCGCGCAGGTGTTACCCGTCAGGCGGTCAGTAGTATTGAAAAAGGCGGTGCTAGTAAAACAGAAACCTTGGTCGCACTGTTATTTGTCTTGGGGCTTGACCAGCAATTTCTGGACTCGATTAAACTTCAAAATGATGACGTGGGCTTGCGATTGTCACGGTTAAAATTGCCTGACGTTGTGAAGAGGAAGAAGGTTACGTGGGATGATTAATTTAAAGTTAACTAACTATAGAAGCGACTGGCAAATAATTAAGTAAATTGGATGGAATAATGAATACGATAACCGATATACAAATAAAGCAAAACTTCGAGCAAGTCCTTATTGATCTCAAGGAGGGCGATATTGTCATTACAAAAAACGGTAACCCAGTGGCTTTCTTATCTAAAACTAGGCCCGATACTTCAAGGACGCCTGTGAAAGATATCAAAAGGCATGCCATTAAAGATTATTTTGATGGTAAGCTGATGCGCTACGAGGCCATGCGCATCTGCGATTATTCTTGGTATGGCGAATTGCTTGAAGATGCAGGGAGATTCGGGATTGTTATTCCGATGATTTCGGAAGAACAAAACGCCATTATGGAAAGCAATATTGCAAAACTATTGGCGGAGCATAACAATGCTTAAGTTTGTTTTTCCGGACGCAGGGCCTTTGATTTCTTTAGCTCAAGCTGATGCGTTAGATTTGCTTTTGGCGTTTGATGAGACCGTACAAATTACAATTACAGACTTTGTCTGCTATGAGACAACCTCACAAAAAGATAAGTACCTAGACGCACATAAAATAGCTCAATTTTTAACTGAATACGCTGGAAAAATAACTATAGAGCACACTAGTTATGGAAAGCTTATCTTGGACAATATTAAAAATGATCCAAATTACCCTATTCCAGATGATGCGGGCGAAATGTCTATCATGAGCCTCAACATTAATTATAATCAGCCGAGCATTATCATTTTCGAAGATAAGTGGTTTGTTGATAGATATCGGTTAACTAATTTAACGAATATTGTTTCTACCTCGCATTTTGTCAACGTTGCTTTAAATAATGGCGTTATATCCAGCGCAAGGCATGGACAAATTATAGATTCGCTAAAAAAAAACCATAGATCTCTTGATGCTGTTAATTCTGATTCTGAATGGGAAGATTCATTTGGAATGCGTTAAGAAGGTGCTGATTATGCGGATGAGTGAAATAGGCAAAAAACGATGACTTCTAATGTGCTGACCATTTTTAAAAACAATCCATCAAAAACGCTCATTGGAAAACTTACCTTTAATTCTGCAGGCGTAGCATTCGAGTATCATCCGACCTACCTATCTGATCCAAATAGCGTATCTATCAATCCTTTCCATCTACCACTCAACGCCTCAAGCTCTAGCTTTACCGAAACAAGACTAGAAGGCGCTCTAGGTGTGTTTGGCGACGCCTTACCTGGAAAATGGGGGCGCTGTGTATTGGAAAAACTACATAACTGCTCGCTGCCGGACTCGGAGGTATTGCTTATCAGCCAGGCCGATAGAATTGGTGATTTGATATTCAGCAAAACTAAGCAATACCCTTCCCTGTCTAATGACGGATCAGCCATTAACTTTGAGTGGGAAGAACTACTGGACGCTAAAGATTGCATAGAAAATCATCATGCTCTAACGGACAAACAAAAGCTTTGGTTAAAGCAAGGCTCAAGTCAAGGTGGCGCTAGGCCAAAAATCAGTGTAATGAAGGACGGCATGCTTTTTATGGCTAAGTTGCCATCGATTCACGACTATCGCCTTAATGCTGCCCAGATTGAACATGGCACTCTTTGTTTAGCCAAACACTGCGGTATCCGTGCTGCTGAATCAGAGCTTATTAAGGTAGGCGATAAAGATATTCTATTAGTGAAACGTTTTGATAGAGACGAATATCAAAGTATTCCGTATCTTAGCCTGGCTTCTGTGTGTGGTTTACGGTCCGGCTCTGAGGGATCTTATCTACAGTTTGCCCAAGAAATGGCAAGAGTCGGTGCAGCTGATGATTTAACTGAGCTGTACAAGCGCATGGTTTTTAACATACTGGTGTCCAATAAAGATGATCATGCGTTTAACCATGGGCTGTTACTTAAAGATAATCAGTGGCGACTAAGTCCTGCTTTTGATATCGTGGCAGGCGAAGGTCAATCAAGAATGCAAAGCCTACGGGTCGGTGATTTTAATAGAGAATCTACGCTACGCAATGCGCTATCCCGAAGCCAAGATTTTAGATTAACTAAAGAACAGGCTAGGCAGATTATTGATACCATGGTGGGCGCTATTAAAGACTGGCAGCAGGTCTTTTTGGATAATGGCGTGAGTGAGGCTATGGTGGATGAAGTTGGTTGGGCTATTGCGCATGGTGATGTGTTTAGTGGGTATGGTGGCTTGGCTGTTGATGATTTAGAGGATAGGCGTTTGGTTTGATCAATAGGTGGACTAAGGGGATTTTAATGATGCGCCGACCCTTAATGAGAAGGCTGTCTCAAACGTTTTTACTCAAGTTGCAAAAAAGAATATAATTTCGAAACAAAAATAAGCGAGGTGGTTTATGCATACATACGAGTCTGATGTTGTTGAGTGGGCTAATGAGCAGGCTGCGTTTATCCGATCTGGACAGTTTGAACTGCTAGACCTTAAGCATATTGCCGATGAGATTGAAGACGTGGGAAAAAGTGAGCAACGTGAATTAGAAAGCCGTATGGTAGTATTGCTAGCGCATTTAATTAAATGGCAATTTCAGCCCACCCATAGAGGTGTAAGCTGGGAAGTTACTGTAAAAACACAGCGAAAAAATATCGATAGGCGCTTGCAAAAAACACCCAGTTTAAAATCAACCTTAAACTCCGATGATTTTTGGCTTGATATATGGGATGACGCGATTGATTTAGCGACCAAAGAAACTGGCATAAGAGGCTTCCCTGAAGCATGTCCTTGGGATCACAGTCAAATCATGGACAAATCATTTTGGCCTGATCAAGATAGTCCTGTTGAAGTAGATTAGTTCTCGCCACACTAGCTGATATGGCTAGGCTGTTGAAATAATTAAGGGGAGGTTGTTAACGATATGCTGACTGCACAAATAGACTCTCGGACGCCAGTGGCTGACATTCATGGTTTGGGCAGCAAATTACTTTCTATTCATCAGTCCGTCAATTGGACTTTTTGCTGTATTGCTTTAACAAACCAGCAGATAGATGAGCTATCAAAAAATATCAAGTTAGGCACTTTTGTTTTTATCGGATAAGGGATTTATAAAAAATGACAGCTTTAAAAAATTACATTGGAAAACTTAATTTCATACGGTCAATTACCAAATTGACACCGATTGATATTCAAAACTTATCAGATAACGATATTGAATATTTGAAAGAAAGCATAGCCGCTGATCTTTCTCCTGAAAACTTACAGGGTGACGGCGAGTTTGGGCGCACCATGATTAAAGAGAAAGTAGACTATCTTGCAATTGTTAAAGCACAGCTAAACGATATCGCTGAGAAGAGGTTATCGTCAATCTTTAATGCGCCAGCAATCGACACTCATTTTGATATAACTTCAGAATTAAAAGACTGGAATGCCACTGAAAATGGCCATGATGCGCCGTTTAAAGTCAGTATTCGTCAATCAGGCGTACAAGGATTTGACGTTTCAATTTCATCTGAGGGACAGCCATCATTAAATGTTTATTTTGAAATAAATAGAGGTGTGCCAGCTATGCACATCACTAAAGACCCTTATGGTGATATGGATCTACATATTCACTCAGGTGCTGACGGTTATTATATTTGCCCTGAAAACGGTGAAAATCATTTCCAGAGCAACAATGACGGCTCATTGAATTTTGGTGCAAATAACGCGCTATTTCTGGAGGCTGCTGAGCCTGATCTTGATGATGAGCCGGATGGCTCTTGCTCACCTAGTTAAGTTAAGTTGCGTTTTGAAAGTTTATTAAGTAATACCCTTTTCTTTTTATAGGTTAGTCAAAATTATGAGTGCATTAAAAAAATTTATTACTAAGCAGAATTCGTTTAGACAGGTTACTGAGGAAAGATTATTGAATATCGATAAGCTAGCACCTGATGACATTAGCTTCCTGAATACTATCTTTGATTACTGCCTTTCACCTGAATGTTTGCATCAGAATATAAAAGGCTCGCTTTTTCAGGCACAAAGCAATCTTAATAACATTCTATTTTTCTGTACTGCAAGCCTTGAGCTTTTTGAGATTAAGCAAAATAAAGCGGCTACAGTTAGGCTAAGTCCGCCTGTAAGTCGATTTCGCATGATAGATCGGACTAACTACCAGCACGAAACTGAGGCAGTTGCTTGAGGATGAGTCTGGTGATTCTTGATCGTCAGACTACAATCTAACACCTACCTTCAGATGGACATTGAATTATTCTGTGACCATCTGATTTTTAATTGCCAGCTATCTAATTAATAATGCTTTACTACGACATTGTTAACGATCGATCTTCGTCATCCTCATCAATCCCCTGCCCTTCTGTTTTTTCTGAAGCGATTCTTAGCCAATGTGCAACCGCCATCTCTAGCGCCTTAAGCGCAACTGCTCTGGAATCAAGATGACTGATTGTCAATATGGCATCGTTATTTGGGATAACAAACCATTCGCCAGAAACGATCTCAGTATCAATAATGCCGCCATTCACAGGATCGCTATTCGTGATTATCCCGCCTTGGAATGCTTCTGTCCAGCCTACGGGTAACTGAATGGGTGAGCTTGATTCAGTTAACTGTGTCATAACAATGAAGATCTATCTTTGGTCATTTCGGTCATTTTTTTCTCCTAATTTTAAGTAATTACATCAACGGTCTTTCGCTATCTTCATCAGCAGCACCAGCCTTTGCGGCCTCTGTTAAAATCTGCCCATATAGCTAAGCCAAAGACTCCCGAAAGCCCCTATTCAAATTAGCCATATAGATGCTCTGCTCCAACGACTTAATGTTGGCCATATCTTCTTTGGCAGCCTTGTCATAGGCTTCGCGGTGTTCTGCTGGGATCATCGGTGAAACTTCTGAGATGTTAGCGATAATCAATAAGGCTTTTGCGCACTCATCCATCAGCTCGATGAGCATTAAAAATTCATCGCTGGCCTGTTCGTTTTCTAAACGCATTTCATCTTGCCATTTTTCTAGGATGTCCATGGCTTTTAAAACGCTGACTGATAGGGTGGTTAGTTTTTTGTCCATTTTTGATGTCTCTCTAATAAGGTTGGTGTGGTTAGTCTGGGTTACATGCTGTGGGCGAGGCCTGTGTCATGGCTTTGGCTTTCCCAGTCCTTGGCTCTTTCTTTAATTGCTTTAACTTGATCCTTATCAAGACCTTTTGGCCCTGCAGTCTCAAGAATGTCGATTACCGACTGCTTTTGATAGTCATTGCTGAAGCCTTCTTTTCCAAAACGTTTTTCTAAAATATTTACGGCTGCCTCTAAGGATTGCCTATCATCTTTAGACATATTGATTGTTTGGCTGTCAAATTTGGCCTCACGCTTATTAGATGCCGCTCTGTCCTTATCCCAGCTTAATCCTTTTAAATATCGATCTACAGCATGCTTCGCTATGGCTTCCTTGTCGCCTTCTGCAATTGAGCGCTCGAAAACCTGATCTCTTGGAACGCCATTTTTCTTAGAGATAAAGTCAATGACTGCTTCACGGCGAGCATTAGAAAAATAATCACCGATCTTATTGGCTATTTTTTCTGTGAATGTTTTGTTTTTATTATCAGAGTAAGTTTGTTGAGATTCATGGGTCATCACTGCTGCTCCTGCACCCATCCCTAATGGAGCTACGATCATCAGTAGCGACATTGGAGCTAACAAAGAATCTTTCATATCTGGATTATGAGACAAGATTGTTTTACCGCTGAGGATAGCATTATCCATGTGATCAGCCATAAAAGAAAATGCTTCAAAGCCAAACTTAGCGCCAATCGTTGCTCCAATAACAGCAGCGCCGGCGGTAAGTGTATTTCTAGTATTTTTATAATGCTCAAGATTCTTGCCGTGATTTAACTCTTTCAGGATTTTTTCAGCCGAGGCTTCTCCATCAAGTATAATGCGACTTTGATATATCTCAGATATCATTTGTTTTGTACTGCTCATTTCCCACCACCCTTACGCATGCTAGTAATCATAAATTATTCAATCTAAACACTTTTCTGCTATAGATTAAGACGATATTACAATACCATAATTGCAAGGGGGGGGGCAAGAGGCCAGCAAAGAAATAAAAATCA